>JAAUXU010078288.1_pt1 | contig 97753 bp, 109 predicted proteins | sample 7278151 | NCBI WGS metagenome assembly JAAUXU01 (sample SAMN14350113, study PRJNA611818) | marine sediment metagenome | isolation source: surface marine sediment (1.8m) | place: French Polynesia: Moorea | collected 2018-08 | reverse complement strand
CTCGAGCAAAAGGAAGAGTGTCTCAAATCCTCAGCTGAGTATAGTGGCAGTCAACGAAAACACCATGAGGAATTACTACATGATGATGAGATTTTTCTTCTGCTTTCACCATATCTGATATCTGACGTAGGGTTTGTCTGTGAAGCAGCCTGAATCCAAGGAGCTGTCGCATGATCTAGCAGTGTGCCCGAACAAGCAACAGTGCCAGCAGAGGAATGTAGGAAAAAAAATTCATAGGGGTCTTCTACATTGTGTAACACAAAGCGTGGGAGGGAGTGACGGAGGGATGTGTATCACAACTTGTGTTACACATAAAACACGAGTCAGTGAAGTTTTCCATTGCTCTGCTTGTCATAGGCAAGGTCTGTGCAACATGCCACAAAAATATTGATGCCGTGACGTATACCACCCAGGAGGAGTGAAGTGTGATTGAAATGCTTGCAAGGAGTTATAGGATCCTCTTGAGTACATAAACAGGGCCAATGGCTTGTGCACGGAATACAGTACAAGCTAAAAAAAAGTATCACTGACTACTTGTCATTGTAAATTCAGCGCTTTTACCGTCGGTACGAAAATAAGGCAGACCTCTTTGTCTGGATCTGAACCCGTGGGCATTGGTTGTATCGTATGCAGAAAGGGGGCAAAGCTTGATCACATGATCAACGTGATTTGGGTCATCAAAATTGACGGTGAATGTTTTGGCAAAATTCATTTCTGTAATCTTGGGCATCAGTTCAAGTCCAAATCACTAGGCACCAATTAGGTAGACTCTTAGAAGGCTCATTATTTCGCAAGGTCATTTTTATTAAAATTCTTTATGGCTTAAAATATATCTCTTCCCCTTAATTGTGCTCGTTTTGTGCCTTGTTTGGACAGTGTCACTGTTCTTAACAGCTGCCTCAATTCGTAGGAAGCAGCAAGGCAGCTGTTGTACTTCCTCTATCCGATGTACATAGATCTATGAGAAAATTCCCTGCGAGCAGTTAGGGATGAGCAGTTCAGCTTTGTCGCCAGGCAAGACTGGCTGCCACCTCGTTACCCAGCTCGAGTCGAGCAAGTCTGAGCGCTCATCCTTGAGTACGAGTGTGAAAGTTGACTTGGACTTCTGCTGTTTCTGCCTTCTGCTCGCTCGTGCTGAGCTCAGAAGTACGCAGGTGAGCTGGGGGGTCCTCTGCCAGTCCGGCCGAGCTGACTGGTCCGGCCAAACGCAGCAAAGCTGCTAAGGCAGCAGACATATTAGACGCTCCGGAGAGGGATGAGCAAGAAATCGAAGTTGTCCTCGGCCCGACCTCTCCTTACCTAAAGGTCTGCATCGACTGCCTGGCCGTTGCTGTGGACTTGCTAATGACCACCGCGAATGTGTGTGTCCGTGCAGGCTATAGCCAGTATAGTTAATTTCGAGCCGCGGGCTTTGTCCAAGTTATCCATCCCCATTCGCCGGCCAACTGGCGACAGCGACGACGATCCTATCGTGACTGACGACGACTCGGAGATCTCTGTCGAGGAGGCGCTTTTCAAGACTTCAACATGTCCGGAGGCCAGAATTACAACAAGTACTTCAACTCCGTTACGAATCGCGGACGTGCCAATGTGGCCATAGCCACCCTCGGCAGCTGCGTCGGTCTTTTCGTCGGTTACAAGCTCTATTCCAGAAGTAAGGTAAAAAGAATATAAAAGTCATCTAAACACTTGGAGGATCAAAGTTCATGTGTTGTGTGTGATGCATACACGGGCTGACTCCTGTTGCACCCAGCTGATTTCGAACCAGGTCGACGCGACCCTGGACCTTCACAAGTCATGCAGGGTGTCTCGCACGCGTAAGTCCATGGTTCCTGGCCAGCAAGCACAACTACTGGCAAATGCAAGTTGCATAATGTATAAATGGATTCTGGTCACTGCTAGACACTGAGCTTGACTGGCTTTTGTTTCCTCAAGTTGTATCAGTTAAGCTTAGTTGATTTTTCATTGCAGGCATCTTTAGGCCAGATTATAACTGTTAAGGTACGTGTCATTAACGTAACATCATGACATGAGTGTTGTAGGAGAACCGCTCGGTCATGTCCTTAACGGTGTGAGTCATGAAAGTGTCCGACGGGGAGGTGGTCCACAAAGACTCGGGAACTGACTTGAGAAAGGTCAAAGAGGCGTCACAAGACAACTGGTGGAACTTTTCAGAGAAAGGATGTGGGACACTTTTCTGACAGTCAGGAGGGTCGACCAGGGCAAGGGGTGGGTGGTCAGCAACGGGAGGGCGAAAGAGGCGTCCGAAAGCAACTGTAGGAACTTATCGAAGAGAGAACGTAGGACATTTTTCTGACTCACACAGTACGTTCCGGCGGGTGAAATGACCACGCTGGCGGTTAACGTACTTTGGGACTTCCTTGTCCGTGCTGTTCAATAACACCAGTATGACGAGAATGATTAACTCTGTGTCCGTCGTGGGTGCTTCAGGTTACTGAGCCAAGAGTTTCAAATTTCTGCAGTAGTGCAAAGTTCTGTTTCTTCGGCAGGTGACAGCAGGGCGTACATGTGACAATGCGGCATAGGCCACGTACTTCTTGCAATTATGTCCCGTATGTGCATCCCAATTAGCCGTCCTCCTGTATGTTCTCCCTGGCCATGTATGTGCGTGTCCCCTATGCCCTGCGTGCCTTCCAGGCTAGCGTTGTCCTGGAGTTCGCCGTCGTCGCCTTCCCCCCGCTGGCTTTGTCGTGCGTCCACAATTTGGACGTGGCCGTGCGCGTCACCCTCCCATTGCACGTGGCCGCCCTTGCCATCGACACCGTCGCTCCTCGCCTGTGTGACGAGGGAAGAGACAAGAGCAGCACTCGAATACTCGACAATCGTCTCATCATCCCATCATCCCCGGACTATACTTTACCTTTGCAATTAGGGCCAATTAATTATCATCACAGTGCTTAATGAGTACTCTCGTTAAGGCGCACGCACACTTGATACATCTTTGTTCCCGTCCTCTACCCCTGTCACCTCTGTTACAATACTCGAGGGTTCCTCGGACTTGGAGACCTCGAGAGTACTCGCGCAGTAGTAGTACTCGGCAAATGTCTTATCCCTACGTGTGACTGCCTGAGTGCGTGCGAAGCTTGCTATGCTAGCGAGTGCTCGCGTTGGTAAGTGTCGTAGCGCACGCCTCTGCCCTTGGCCGCGCGTAGGCTCCCGACCGAGCCGTCATACCACTGATCCCAGAACAGTCGCTCATCCTCCTCCCTCTTTTCTCCTCCTCGGCCGTGGTGCTTGAGTGGGATTCCCCCTTACCGGTGGCTTCGGCCGCCGCGGCGTTGCCTGCCGGTGCTGAAGTCGCCTTTAAACTGCACGCGTGATCCTATTGCTAGTCCCTCCTCCCTTTCCTCATCCGACGTCCGAACGAGGTGGTCCTCCTTCGTTCTCGCAAAGTTCCCACAGGAAAAGTTAGTCCCAGACGCCATGAGCGACGACTCGGTGAGTGCCGATCGAAGGGACGGAGGCCCCAGACCCCATCGATCGGGTCCAGAGACCCCCGGGTCCTGTAATATCAGCAATAATTCCCTTAAAACCTTTGCCGGCACCACCCCTTCTCGCGGGCTTGATTCTTCCTTTCCCGCCGCCGCCAGCGCCGCCACCGCCGCCATCTTAGGGTGGCGCTGCAGCGGGAGGCGGAAAGACACTCTCCCCGCAGCCTTTCTTTTGGCCTTGTTGGCAAGACGGTCGACCTTGAAAAAAAGCACATCTCGTGGCCTTAAGACTTGCCTCGACTTGATGTGACAAACCTGGCCCGTGAAACTTTCCGCCCGAGCACCACGAGACCATGTCCGAAGAGAGTAGCGGCCCCGGCTCCCATGGCCTCGATCCCCAAATACATGCGTGCCGTAGCAGGCGTGGGACTGATCACGCTGGGGCTGGCTATCTATTCGATCTGGCAGATGGATCAGAAGTTATCTCTGCCGTCCTTCTTACAGGCCAACGCTCCTGCCTTCCCGGACATCAAGTCCAAGCACTCCCTGGTGGCCAAGCACGTCACCCAGGACAAGTGGAAGAAGCTGGGTGGCATCAAGACCAAGACCTCCGGATTCACTCTCTCCAAGGTATTGTCCAGACGTGTGACGCTGCAAAGGCATAATGCATCACACTGCACCTACTGTACGCAATCCGGGCTTGCCCGAAGGCAAGCCCTTCTGCTGGAGAAACCGGTTCCGTGTCAGTGACTATTGTACTACGTATAAATATGCAGTGCAAATGCTTTGTGTGCCAATTTTTTCACTTCTTGCAGACTTGTTACGTCTTTGCATTCATTCACAGGCACGTTTGCAGAGCCGGTTTCGTCCTCTTTTTGCCGCACTCTTACACAAAAGCGGATCATTTTGTGCACACTTGAATGCCGATGCAAATTCACTGACTCATTGGCACGCTTTCTCCTTCCCCCCCCCTTCCGTGTAGGCCATCGCGTGCGCTGTGCAGTTCGATGATCAGCACTGCGGAATCTACGCCGGCGATGCAGACTCCTACAAGGACTTCGCAGATGTCTTTGATCCCATCATTCTGGAGTACCATGGCCTTCAGAAGGACTTCAAGCATACTTCCGACATGGACGTCGGTAGCCTCAAGGGCAACATCGACCCTTCAGCTCCGGTCAAGTCAACTCGCATCCGCGTGGGCCGCAGCATCGACGGGTTTGGCCTTTCTCCCGGTATTACCCGCGAGCAGCGATTGGCAGTGGAGAATTTGATGAAGAGTGCCTTTGGCAAGCTGAAGGCAGACCTCTCCGGCAAGTACTATCCGCTCCTTGGTATGGAGGAGGCCACGCGCCAGAAGCTGGTGGACGATCACTTCCTCTTCATGTCGGGAGACAAGAACCTGATTGCTGCTGGCATGGAGCGTGACTGGCCTGAGGGCCGTGGCATCTACCACAATGATGCAAAGACCTTCCTGGTGTGGGTCAATGAGGAGGACCAGCTGCGTATTATCTCTATGCAGCAGGGTGGAGATGTCAAGGGTGTCTTTGACAGGCTTGCCAGAGGCATCAAAGCTGTTGGTGACTCAGTCAAAGCAGAGTCTGGCAAGGAGTTCTTGCTGCACCCCCGGTACGGCTTCCTCCACTCTTGCCCCACCAACCTGGGTACCGGCATGCGTGCCTCTGTGCACATTGACTTGCCTGGATGGACCAAGGAAGGACTGCCTGCCCTGAAGAAGAGGTGCGAAGAGCTCGCTCTCCAACCCAGAGGCACCCGCGGCGAGTCCGGTGGCCAAACTGGCATTACTTATGACATTTCCAATAAGCACCGTCTCGGCTACTCCGAGGTCCAACTTGTCCAGACCATGATCGATGGAGTGAACACACTCTACAAGGAGGACAAGGAGCTCCAGAAGAAGCACGGGCTGTAGATATTTTGTCCTGTTAGAAAGCAGTGTCCCAGATTCAGTCTCTCCTCGTGGCCTAACCTGGTTCCAGGACAACACTACTTTTTCTGATTCGCAACTTGACCATCTATGATAACACTTATTGTAAGATCCCATTGTGTTTGTATTGCTAGAGTCGGAAATATAGGTGACGTTCTTAATCTTTCTCATTATTGCAATCCGCATCAGCGTTCCGACCACCCACGTTGAGGGAATCACCATCGGTGATTGCCGAAGTATCGCAGGAGTGAATGACTCCGAACGATTTCCTAGTCACGGAGTGAGTATAGACAATGATGCTGGAGGGTCCCTCCACGCAGAAGGACACCACCTGCGTTGAGTAGTAATGCAACGTAAGACTTAACAGTTCTGTATTGTATCTCATTGAAATACAATGACTCAGGAGAAGAGCTTACATCATATAGACACGTATGTGTTAATTAGCGCTAGTAATGACAATAGAGTGGAAAGCGCGTGCGCTATAACTGGAACGTAAAAGACGCTGTCGCCTAGATCGCAGTATAGAACTACTCGTAACGCAACGACACTTGTTCGCCGAATAAGAACAAACTTAAGCCAAGACAAAGAATGTGTAGTAGTTTTGGTTCTTCTTGACCTCACTAAAGCTGTGATCGCACAGGACGCTCTGCGCCAAAGTGGCACGAAATAACCGTGTGTGTAACTCGAATGTTTCTGCCCTTGTAAGCTTGTCCTTGTGCTGCCGCGTTCACACCCGAAATACTTTTCATTGGATAGTGTCCCCGGATAGTAGGAAAGTAACACTTCTTATGATGGATAGATAACACCCTACGATACTGCGTACGTATAGAAATGGAAACAACACTCGAGCATGTACAGTATTACTGTGGTAGTAATGGACCTACCTAATTCCATGGGGGAGTGCATGGCTTTATAAATTACATACAGGGTGGTAGTGCTAAAAATCTTATTTACAGTCAACATAAGTGTCTTAGGATATAAATGCTGGGGAGAAGAAGAAGTATAACCAGACGTACAGTAGACACCTGGGGTGGATTGGCCTGAGGAATATGATATCGGAGTATGCTTAACAGCTCGTGCGATGAAGAAGTGCAGGGATATACAAGCCCAGTAGAGGAGACACATGTTTGTAGGAAACCCCCCAAAAGTTGTTGTTCTCAGTAAATTTAGCAAGAGCACCAGGAGCATCCAACATGTACATGATCCCTCTTTGCCCCTATTACTTTTGCCTTTTTCATCAGAGCCAAGATTCTTCCCCAAGGAAATGATAGAGTACAGTCGCATCTCTTGCTCAAAGGGTTATCATGAATCATATGCTTCCTGTTAATATCTAGAAGTAGTATTCCTGCCGTCGACCTCATCCTTGTCTTGGTCCTTGCTCACTTGAGCAATCGACCAGCGCGATCGTTGGCCATCTTCACTCTGGACTCATTGGATTGACCCTGGAGAGAGATGAGCAATGACGTACATGTATGCGTTAAATAACGGATGCAGTATAGAGTGACTTTTTGACTTCGTCACGCAGGAAGAGCTCGGATTTTTAGGTAATTTTGTTACCAACTGCTTATACCAATGTCTAAACTGCGCCAAATTGGGATGGTCCCAGCAGTCTGACAAAAGTAACTTGAAAATCCGAGCCCGACACGTAAGTCTGTCTCTCACTTTGAGGTTTATCCTGTCGAGTTGCCTGTTCTGATTCTCCACCTCCGTGCCCATGTCAGCGGCCATGTTCCTCAGGTTGCCGATCATGGTGCTCACCTGCTGCATGTTCTCTTCCATTTCCTCTTCGCGGTCGTCGTTGGTGATCCTGCCAGGAGAGTTACAACTCACGTTCTGAGCCGATATAGCAGACACGAGAGCTTGTCTGTAGCATTTCATACATACGCAGTAGCAGCAACAATAGCACAACCTGTGACAAAGCAGCAATATTGCAGTAGAATGTGATAGAGGACTTGTCTTTTGCTCCTGCAAGAAAGAGATTGAACGATACGCACTGTCCAGTCTTGTGCAAGAAGGAATAAAGAATGAATTATGCCTATTGGTACTGAGCATATGCTGGTGCGCCCATGCGAGAGAGCAAATGATCTAAGTATCGCAGAGGAGAAAAAGAGCAGTTGTTCCCTATACTATATATAGACTTACTTACTCACTAAATTGAGCCCTGTGCAACTCGTTGCATACAGGTTGGTTAAGAAAGTGAACAAAGTCGACTTTTACAAAAAGAAAAATCAGTTAGAAAGACATATCGCTCTACAGAGCAAGTTACCGTCAACGTAAAGCCGGCGCCCAATTTAGCGCTTGCGTTGGTCAGGTGAAAAATGGGCACTAAATTGAGCGTGGCGCAAAACTGAGCACCTAATGGAGAAATTTGCCCTACTAAGAAGAAATAACTAATAACCTAAGCATTGTACATAATCTGAATCAGCATGCCCCACTGTGCATGATATCAGCAGCAGTAAAGATTTCACTTAAATTCTTAAGCTAACAATATTCTAATTTCATTTCGCACAGTGCAATCAATGATTGAGCTTTCAAGTTTTGGATAGACCGGGACCCCAATGCCAGTGGCAAAGTTTGTCGTAAGTTGCCAAGTAATTATGAGTTCGATTTTTTCCGCTACCTGCATTTTCAATACCTCGGCTTGAGCTGGCCTGACCTTATTGATTGTAGCTCAAAGTGACATTTTTCTTGCTTTTGTGACAGTGGGAAAATTAGGTCTTCTCTTTGATTTCAACCTTTTGAAAAGAAAAGCTCGACTTTTTGTAAAGAAAGCTCGACTTTTTGAAGAAAAAAGCTTTAAATAAAAGTTCAAAATCGCGAAAGCTTGACCCGAAACTCCATCTGGCTCGTGACCAGCTCTATTTTCAGCCCAGTCCCATTGATACTTTCTTGGAGCTCAGGTCAAAAATGATAACTTAAATTTTCTCCTGTTAGAAATGACTTTTGACAACCAGGTAATAAGTGGGCACTACAGTGAGCGTTGGCGTGAGACAAAAAGACTACGAAATCAAACCTCGCACTGCACAAATGCACTACAAGATATGCGCGGATTAGATTCAATCGTCATTCGTCGATTTGAATGACCCTGGCAGTGTCTGAATTTGCCTGATCACCTCAGGAACAATATGGAGAGAGAGAAAAAGTAGAGGCTCTGCGCTTAATTCAGCACGTATATATGATTTGAAAAGGCAAGGTTGTGAATCATTTTGAAGTCGGTAGAAACACACTCGCTGAAGCTGAATTGGGACCCAAACAGAACGTACTTTTATTGCTGGTAAAGGCCTGCAAGTGACACCAAACAAAATGGGGTTGCAGTTGAGACTCAAAGCTTCACTCATGTCAACTTTATACTCATTGCACCTAAAACGATTGTGATTTAAACTGGTTTGAAATTGTTTGTGCAACTGTTCAATTTTTCATGAAACAATGTTTAAAAATGGACAGTAAAAGGGGGAAAAGAGAATGTACCTCACAGTGCATAAGGACACTTTGAATAGGTGGTTGTGCTGGAAGTTCTGACTGGAATAGAAATGAAAGGATGTCACCTAAACTAATTCGACAAAAAGCACAGCAAAATGGCTAAAAATAGCTTCTTATCTTTTGTGTGGTTAGTACTTCCTCGGGATGTGTGATGTGATACTGCTGATCTGCCATATTTTTTCCGTGCTGTCATGAGTGATCACTTTTTCAGCCAGTTCTGAGTCATAGACCTTGATTGCAACAATATCTTCTTTTCATTGAGGCAAATCTTTATATATTTCGTGCAATAACATTAGAGCTATGAGCCCATTTCTTTTGAAGCTAATTCGCGCACACCTTGTATGTTGAGTTGCTGTGGCAAGCAAAACTTTTGGCATCACACCGATTGTGTGGTTCAAAATTCGAAGGCACAAAATCGAGCGAGCGCCCACTGTAAGAACAAAACTAATGCTTAGTTATGATACTTATAATACCCATTATTTCTGCCTCACAATGCATAGATAAGCATCGGGAGGGGAGAACGTCTGCTCGAAGAAGTCAAATAATATCGTGATGTCAGTAGTCTGTCCTGGCAGAGATGATTGTGCTCGCATACATGAAAACTGACGCTTCAGTCATCAGCGTGCAAATCTTAACAGTAAATTTTCTCATTCATTATTGTACACTGCAGAATTGCACTACAGAGAAGAAGCAGGCATGATCATCTAGAGAGCTTTCTCGGCCGTTCTCCGGTCTTATACAAAGGAGAACTCAGCCGAACGACTTTCTCTACTGACTCTTTGCGAATAATGGATGAGGGGTCAAAGGAAATATGCAGAAGAAGAAGGCTTCAGGAAAACGGTACCGTCGTTAAAGAAAGTGCCCATTTTTATCAGTTCGCTCTTTTCATTCAGCCTCTTGCCCGATGAGGCTTTACAGGCGGTGGTGGCGGCATCGGCGTTGAAAACCTCGGCGATCTAACAGCAAAGATGTTCTATCATTCCGTGCGTGGTCCCCGCCACATGCATGTACGTGGTGGGACTGCACCCACCAATACCTTTGTTCTACAGTAGATGTATACATATGCAGTACATAAACACTGCTCACACGTCAACTTACGGGCACCACGGGCAGGCAGTTGCAACACGAACAGCATGTGAGAAAGACTGTGCGTTTTATCCGTGTGACTTACTTTGCCACGTATCCCCCCTGCGGTCCCATTCCTCCCATCTGCGTAGGCGGGGGGCCGCCACCGCCCACTCCAGGGTCTTCACCTCCTTTCCAAACGGCGTCGTCCTCCTTGAACTCGTTAGACCTGAAGCCATGCGAATGGAACTCTATGTACTATGCGCAAGCACATCTTTTTTTTATGATCGCCTCCTACTTCTTCCAGAATTTTGGAAAGATTCCGCAGCAGAGCTCCATCCCTTTGAGCGCTTTCTCGGCGATTTGCATGTCAGCGTTGATGGAATCCATTCCAGTCTCGATCTTTTCCAGTTGTTCTGCATAGGATGGGGGAAAAAAAGACAGTCGAGTCTGTTGGTCACTTCCTCTTCACTACTTGAACGGTACATTGGACCTCCTTCGTGAACAGTCACCGCCGAGCAAAATAAGACTTTGCGTTAGTACGTTTGAACATACTACTACAGTCCAGATGTGCGGTGCACCAAGTGCATGTCCCTAGTACAGCATGCTCCAGTACATTGTTAGTACGTATCAAGACCCATCGAATTCCAACTTTATTTGACGTAACCACACACACCGTAGGACGCATCGTATGCCTCCGGTTGGCGGCAAGCATTGCTACGTAAGATGCACGCGCTACGTCACCGCCGCCGTAATTGCCTTTCCTTGAGAGGATGAGGACCTCTTTTCAAGGGGACAAAAGAACTTGAAGAGGCTCGGTTCTCCCTCTTGCCCCAGCTGAGCGGGCAATGGGCCAACTTCTTCTACAACATTTTTGTAGATTAAGAATAGTGGTGGATGAAACAACTGATGACTGTGGCCAAGTACCAAGACATTTTGCCACCAGTGATGATGCGTCAAAAAAAAGCCTATGACGTTGGTCGTTGATGAAGTTTCATAACTAGGCAAATGAGCTTTCTTTCCTATTATCAGTCCAGAAAGGTGACTTCGGTACGCCACAAAGTGGAAATTGCATTCATATAACTTAACCTCTTACACTTCATTGCTAATGCCTTCTCACAGTGCTCTATCTACATTTAGGATGTGGCGCGTCGATTCCTTCTGAATGGAAACTTTGCACAGAGGGGTTACAATGGTTGTTCCATGCTAATTTGCTAGTCATACTATGCGGATGGTTGCTGCATAAGAATTTCCAGAACAGTAAGGAATTCCAACTACGTCCCTTCTTGCAGTCACTTACACTAGCGACCCCATCAAGAACTTTTCTACCCCTCAGGTGGCAAGGGCACGATATTGGTGCGTCTGCTACATCATGCACACAGAATCATAGAGGTCTATTACTTCAGCAAGGAGCATGCAATCTCATAATACGCATTATTAGTGTGTAGCTGCTGCGGTGACAAGAGCTACAAACTTGCTTTGCGCACAAGTTATGAGGACTCTCCGAAATGAACGCATGCACGTTAGAAGATGGCAGCAAACTTAATAGAACCAAGGTTGAGCCATTGTAAGTGCACGAACAAACTTTATTAAGACTGTAGGGCGCGGGGATGGTTACAACAAGGGAATATCACATGAAGTGTAGAACAAAATGTTCAAGTACATCGATGTTCACATGCACCTTAAGTCCGTGTATACGCTTTGTAATGGGTATACTGTGGTAAAACAACAAATAAACAGTATTATTCTAGAGTTTGTGGTCTCAATGGCTTTGTAAAATAAATAGATTATCCATTGGCTACTTGAGAAGTTTCTCGGTCCTCTTGTTGGCGGCGTGGATCTTGACGTCCACATTTTGGCTCTGAGGGTGAGAAAAAAAAGTGAAACAAAACGAACTCAGACTTGAGAAAATATAACAAAAATGAGGCACTAGAGGCCAGATCAACGGCAATGGAGTTTCGTCACTAATTTACTGATGACCATCATTTCTGCTAATGAGGTCATTTTAGCTTGAGCTCTTCCAGTCGAGTGCCAAGCTTATGGGCATTTTTAGTACCTTGGCGGTGATGCGATCGAGTTGCTTGTTCTGGGTTTCAATCTCTGCGTTCATGTCCTGCGCCATGGATTTGAGGTTGCCCAGTATGCTGCCCACCGCCTGCATGTTTTCCTCCATCTCGTCTTCACGGGCGTCGTTCGTGATCCTTTGTACGTAGGGACCGCTGCTACTGGCATTGGTCTGGATGTTTCCGCCACTGCCTTTGGGCTGCTTACTGACGGCACCTCCGGTGCTCTTCGGCTCCTTCCAGACGCCCTCTTTGTCCCGGACGCGACGAGCTCTGTTTTACCGATAAGGCGTACATGAGGGTCGAATTCTTTTTTTTTTTCTTCTGCTTGTCTCGAACCTATTCCATGGACACACGCAGAGCCCGCACCACTTCTCCATACCCGTGATGTGTTTCTCGGCCTGCTTCATCTCGGCGTTCATGCTGTCGAGACCTCCCTCCACTCGATTAAGCTGTTCTGCTCAACCAAGTGGTAAAACAAAACCAAAATTAACAGAACCGGAGATAAAACTGCTGTCTCTCACCAGCTTGAGCGTCCAACATGTCGAGGGTCTTGGTTCCTGCCGCTTGGCTCTACATGAACGAAATGAAAAGAGAAAAATATGCAACTAAAACACTTAAGGAGTGAGTACATGTAAGGAAATGTAAATTATACTGGGTGAGTCAGGATAAAAAAGCCACTCTTAGCAGAAACAGAAGGAGGTACAAATGGTTCATACAATATGGAGCATGCCCTAAATTCTAGACAAGCGCAGTAGTTATAGCATTCCGGAGAGTTCTGTGGTTCTGTGCGGTGAAAGAAGCTGCAGCACTTACCTCCCTGGTCGTCCAGCGCGACCAGCGTCTTTATCCCAGCTTCTTTGGACTGCACGTTTTAAAAGAAGCAAGAAGTTGTTAGAGATAGAAGTGACGAAGGTCCCAACACCGTTAACTGGACGGTTATGTGAGCTAGAGAAGATCTTTTGATCCCCCAAAGAAACGTTAGAGCCTTGATTCCCACAGCAAAGATAAGTCACTCCTACTCACGTCTTCGCACAGCTGGATCATTCTCCTGGTGCTATCCAGAGACTCGTCCGTTATGGTGTTGGCCTTGAGCTGGAGCGACTCCAGCTCAGTGAGCGGAGGGCCGTCATCCACCTGCGCCGCGTCCGTCGCCATCGCGTCAACGTCGAACCTCAATGGACCTGACGACCTCTGAGGATGAAGGGCGAGAAGGAGTTATTCAGGAGGAAAACATTCACTCGTATGCACTCCTGCAGCACTTCGACCCAGCCCCTTTCTAGCTTTTTGCCTGCTCCCGACTGCGGGGGAATGAGGCCGACGCACCCAGGATGAACGAGGCAGAGGTCTCGTGACGTCAAAAGGGGCTCTCTGCGACTACGGCCAGGCTGAAAAAGCAGCAGCCGACGCGACCTTCCTCACTCTTCTACTACTCAAGTTCTGTGTAGAAAGCTCCGACAGCAAACAGCCTGGGCGTTCATGTACATGCTAAGGAGGGACAATGGGAGCTCTTTCTCTCTCTATGCCCTGCAAGAAGAAGCTGGAGACGTCGCCGACGCAATGACTGACGCATCCCCGCGGAGGAAGATGACTTTGGACCGGGAAAACGAGGGGTCTCCCAGCTTCAAGGAGATCGAGTTAAGTGTCAGTCGCAATAGTCCGGCTGCCTGGTGACAAGGTTTCTGCATTATGTCTCTGCATCCGGGCGAGGGACGCCCCAGCTGTCAGTGTCGTCTTCTCAACCCGGCTCCTTCCGGCGCGACCTTTCACCTCACCCACCCACCCCACCCCGTGTTCGTGGTTACTCACTGACGGTTCGAAGGATCCTAGGTGCTTCTTGATCCCGGCCGCGCCTCCTCCCAACGCTCCTTCTTGTCACTCTCCTCGTAAGGGCCGCGGGAAGCCGCAAACAAGTTGCTCTCCTCGCTTCTGTCGGTCCGGAGGAGCCAACGGAAGGCCTCCGATCAATGGATCTGTCGGGAAGAGAAAGCAGACGACCTGTCCGGTCCGACTGGGGGCGGCCAATGGAGAGAAAGAGAAGTCCAAAGCTGTGGCCTTTGATCGGGCCTTTCCTGGTCTACCGAACTCAAGGCTCAAGGCAGATACCCGGATACAATGCAGCTGCTAGCAGCTCTGCCGCTTGGTCCTTTGCCTCAGCTACATCCACTCCGACAGGTTAACTGAGCAGGGCTGCGGCGGCACCGGCAGCTCCTTCTGGACCGGCAGCTCCGGCTGCACCGGCTCCACCGCGATAAACTACTTCGGTTTAGAGGGACCGACCCGGCATGCCTGTTTGAGTCAGACGGTCTGCCGGTGCAGGCCAGGGCGAATGCGAGGGCGGGGACGAGGCCGCCCAAGTCATCTCAGGTGGCAGCATGGAGAGCCATGGGTGGCTGTTGGGTGCATGTTGACATATTATGATGGATGCACCATCTTACCCTCATTTAGAAACATTGAGCGCACCACACTAGACACTAGTGTCTCTTATGCTGCTCCCGTGGGACAAGTAGCCTTGAGGAACTTTCTAACTGTACTGAAGAACTGTTAAACATGGTACCTACTGTAGCGGGAGCTTTGAGCGGCTTCGCCCTTCAGAAATATGCAAATTATGAGGTGTAAGAAAGTATGGGAAAGCATTTTTGAAAAATATTCAGCCGTGAACCGTGCCTGGTCTCCACTGCAAGTGAACGAATTTCGGCTGGCCGTCGTCATCAGGTTGGCTCTATTACTTCGAGCTTCATTTTCAGAAACTAGGCATTACAGGCAGGCCTTCATTTTCAATCCAGCTTCCCCTGAACGACATCCTGGCCAGCTATGTGTTTCATCCACTAGGGGATCTGATGCTTCCTCCCTAACGCATGCTGCCCTGGATTTGAGTTAACAATCGGGAAGTTGTGAGACACCTCTGATGCAACACGTCCCACCGCTGCTTCACGAGCAATGAGCATCAGCAAAGAGAGAAACCGAACCAGTGACGAAGTGTACGAATGCTTGTTGTGCTGCAGTGTAACCTGAAGTACACTTCAGTCGGAGTGGTCGGAGTTCCCCATTTTCCCGACGGTTTTCGAAATGAAACTGGTACATCTTCCATTGCCTTCAATCACTCTGGGGATTTTGAACATGTTTGAAACCCATTCGAGATCTGTGTCTTCTGATCGCTCAATGTCCCAACTGCAGGTGTCTCTGTTCGAAAACATTACCAATTCAAGCACGAATCTCTCACTGAAGGCACGATGAGACATTCCTGATTTATGCCTCTCGTCACTAAATGCTACCAAAGCAAGGATTGCCAGGCGGCCATCCTTTAGTACTGGATCGCCCAACTGATCACTTTTAAAAGTCATAAGGTGAACGGGTGACACAAACACGTTTAGGGAACTTAATTTCTACCACCAATCATGCATCTTCAAACAGACTCAGCGATGATCCGTTGCTAAATACTTCCCTGGACTTTTTCATGGCTACTCAGCTTTCCCCTTGTGGAATTTGTTTATTTCGCCGCTCTTCCTTTTCCGTCTTCCTTTTTCTACTGAACAGCGGAGCAGGCGAGAAGGTGAGTTTGAGACTCGATAGAAATTTTGACCTCGATCGCTTTGAAGGACGCCTCCGATCAAAGCAATTTGCGCCTGCTCCTCCCGAGCGGTCGTGCCGCCGGGTCAGGGCTAGTATGAGGCCCCAAGGGGGATCTGCAGAAGACCCGAGGGTGATAAGGCTACTGGCCTCAGCGGGCCTGTTGCCTGCAGTGGTGCAATCTTGAGCAAGTTTTAATCCTTCTTGTGAGTTTCCAATCTCTCACTCAATCAGTTGGAGCTTGACCTCGATCCGAGGCCAAAGCAGCCTCGAGCAGGAGCAAATCTTGATCGATTGGGTCGATTCCGAGGGATTCCTTTCAATAGAATTAATATCGTTGGCTCTCTTTCAGGGCCGTCACTTTCGCCCTCCCCGCCGCCAAGATGAGTTCGCTCAAGCTTCAGAAGCGCCTGGCCGCCAGCGTGATGAAATGCGGCAAGAACAAGGTGTGGCTTGATCCCAATGAAATCAACGAGATCGCCAACGCCAACTCGCGGCAGAACATTCGCAAGCTCATCAAGGACGGCCTGGTGATCAAGAAGCCTGTGGCCGTGCACAGCCGTTCAAGGGTGCGCGAGAACACCGAGGCGAGGCGCAAGGGTCGCCACACCGGTATGGGCAAGCGCAAGGGAACTAAGGATGCTCGCATGCCGCAGAAACTGCTTTGGATGCGTCGGATGAGAGTCCTGCGAAGGCTTCTGCGACGTTACCGCGAAGCCAAGAAAATCGACCGCCACTTGTACCACGAACTCTACCTGAAGGCCAAGGGCAACGTGTTTAAGAACAAGCGCGTCCTCATGGAGTTCATCCACAGGAAGAAGGCAGAGAAGGCTAGGGCCAAGCAGCTTTCCGACCAGGCTGAGGCTCGCAGGACCAAGGTGAAGGAGGCGAGGAAGAGACGCGAAGAGAGGAAGGCCACCAAACAGCAGGAGATGCTGCAGGCTTTCCAGAAGGAGGAGGAGCAGCAGCAACAACAACAACAAACGGCTGCCAAGAAGTAGAGCTGGGATGGGTGTTCTTGTACGAAATGTAATACACTCGCGAAACTGACAACATTGTGGTTACGGAGACTTTCTTCTATTGCATACGGTAACGCCTAGCAAGTATAAGTTGCAAAACTTATGCTGAAACGCTCAGACGAGTCCAGAATCTCCTTTAGTCCGCCCCGTCCAGTCGACGTCGCATATGGCGACCACAGTATGTCTGGTGTGGCCTCGGTCAGGACGTCAGTGCATCCTGCGTAGCGATGTCACAGGCTGTGAAACAATTTAGGAGCCACCTATGCGAAAAAACAACCCCGAAATGTCCAGAAATATTTTTCGCAAAGGTTAATTGTGACTTTAGGTGAGTGAAACATCTGCTAATCGCTGCACTTCATGTAGCAGATCACGGAGAGAGAAAACGGAATATCTTAAGTATCTCAAAGTTATAACTGTTTTTGTGGTTATGGCTGTTGTCTACTCTACTCTCTGCCAGCTCAAAAGCTAGACGCTTCTGCGTGATGACACCTGAACTGAGCATTTATCCGTAGGAGGGATATGGATTCACTCACCGTAATAGAGAGTGTAAAGTTGAACGACTGTCGTGACTTGACTTACTACTTTGATGCACTTAACTCTTTACATTCTATTGGCTAGACTGGTGGTACTTCAGCTGACTCGACTGTGGCACAAAATCCAACAGCATCTAATGTAGTCCAGAAAAATACTTAGGTACTGTACATCGGACACAAACTTAAGTTTCAGCTACATTGGCTTTTACTGCACGCATTCAGTTCGTGCGAGCAGCGGGCACTATGCAACTGTGTATTTGCATTGTGCAGCTCCTCTTTTGGGACGATATCGAAGTTGAGAGACTTCCTCCACGTGACCATTTATGTACCTGTGCTCTAGACTTGACGCTCACGTGGTCAAAGCTCTGGCGATCGATCGACCCTGGAGGAGCAGTACCATACGCAACACACGGACCACTCGAACATAGGCTGTCTGTCAGTTATTGGCGAATTCTCGTAATCTCGAGAGACAATCCTTGCTCAAGCAACATAGACACATAACGACGGTCTCTCCCAGGCCTACGGAAGACAGGGACAGCTGTGGGCAACAGATACTGTTCTGTTTGCCTATTCAGTAACTTCCAGTTCCCCTTGGCCTGTACTAGCGAAGTATGTACTGACACATGGACAATGGTTCAGTACATGATGAAATGTACAAGGAAACAAAGAATGCCATATAAAATTGTCATCGTATCATTTTTACATCTGCAAATGTTTTTTGCCTGCTCTCAAAGTTCCAGTACGCATCTCGAATCGGGATAATACAGGGTGGCCCAAGCAGTCTTGGAACTCACAGTGACGGCGGAAAATATTGCATATCTGGTTAGTCCACCCTTATGCACTGTAAGTGGTAGCATGCAAATGTGAGCATTCCTTTTCGCAGAACCTTACGGTAGCACCTGCAGAAAAGCAACCTTGACTTGACCCTGTTTTGGGCTCCCCCCCCCCAAAGGCTCCCCTTGGCCATTTAGCCCCCCCCCCCATGACAAGCGTAGGTGCGCTACAGGAAGGCGCAGTCGGGCAGCCACGCCCTAGTGGACAAGTACACCGTCCTGGAGAAGTCTGGCTTCAGCTTGGCTGCTCAGGCTAACGTTAAAGCCAGTGGACCTGGATGAAATGCGTTGCAAATGAACAACTTTATTTTCCTCATCCTAAAGCAATAATATGAGCATGGGTTAACACGCACTTAGATTCCACGGTAGAGATCAATGACGGATGAAGAATTGTCAGGGTTGGAACTTTATACAGGGGATACGAGTCACGCGTGCGCGTGCGTGTCTGCGTGCCTGGATGCGCGCGCGCGAACTCGGAGACGGCGCCGCCTTTACTGTCCAGGGGCGACTGAAGAGGAAGAAATAAAGAATCCAGCAACAATTGCACAAGACGCGCTTGCACTCGCACATTGGGAGCGTCCGGTGTGAAGAGCTTTGCAAGCTTAAGATCAAGTGTGTGCGGGCAACTCGGGCCTAAAGTCATGGCTGAACTCCGGAATTTTAGGTGGTGAAGCCATCCCAAGTCGTCCTCATTCTTTATGCTCTTGAATAGCTCCACCTTCACAGGAAAGATACTGCAGGTGTTCACTTCGAGAAAGTCGTATATATTCTGTCTTCTCTTTGACGTGCACCATTCAACTACAGTAATACAATACTATCAATAGATTCGTGTAGTAGTATTAGTACCAGTCCACGCATGATGTATTATTATTATACGATAACTGTAGTCCAGAAATGGTAAGTCCGCGCCCAGAGACTTTTACTAGGTGACAAAGATTGGATTTTGCACTCTTTCCCTTGATAATTCAAGTTTAGTTGCTCACTACATATGTTTAAGATTTCATACTTTTTCTCAGTCGTTTTCGATAGTGTCGCCATTTCCTTAAGTTTTTCACCTAATATTCCGAAGCCTCCGACCATACACCATTACAGGGTGATCCATACAATGGAGACAGTGGAGAAGAGAGGAAGGAATAGGGTGGAACCAGAGCCCGTCAGCATCTGTGCTAAGGACAGCGCCAGAGCTACGGTCAGAAGAAGAAGAAGAAATACCTGCCAGACCACTTTCCCCCAAAGGTGATTCGGTATCAGTGGCCAGGACGATCCAAAGGGGTGACAGAAGTGAATTGAACTTGACGGTGACTTCACAGAACTAAGAATCGGACCAAGTCAAAAAAAAAAAGTCGTTAGACTTGATCGAATTTGGTGGCAATGTACTCATTGTCGGGGCTATCCTTCGCCTTCTTCCTCGTCTTTGTCCCGGCGATCACCTTTGCAGACTTCAAGAAGTGCTTCACGTGTCGGTCCAGGTAAGTGTAGAGAGACGTAGCCGAGATCCTCATGGTCCAGTAGATTTTCAGGCGAAAAATTATGCATCTTTTCTTTTGTTCTGTTTTTCCGATGGAGTGTCCAAGGCTGTAGGGGAAAAAAACTGCCAAAAGGTCACACACAGCTGTAAGAAATGTGCTACAGGGTGAACTACGCAGATTTGCAATTCATTCTGAAGCTGGAAAACAGCTTGGATGAGGGGTGAATCTCCCTGAGTTCACCCTGTATTCACGCACGTGTCAGCGTAGGGTGGACTCCGCAGATTCGAAACTCATGTTAAAGGTGGAAAACAACATTGCGGATCTGCTTAGTCTGCTCTGTCCGCACAATACATTTTGCTACATAATCTTTGTGTACATTGCAAATTGGAGGCGAAATTCCGCATGCGCACACATTTTTTTGCACATTGCAAAAAGCTGCACTGGAATCTAGAAAGAATGCACGCCAATAATCAAGGTCTTGGGAGTGCCAGTAAACATGAGGAGAAGAAGAAGTTCCGTTTATTCTGCCAAGAGTTAATGAAAGAGAAAGCTAACGAATGATTTTTTCCCCCTTCAGAGGCGAACTAGGCGATTGCAGAGATCCCTTCTTCTTGACGGCCAACTCGACGAGATTGCTGTCCAAGGCCGCGGGCGTGGAGACGCCCGAGTGCGCGTCGGGCTGGTGCTCCAAGACGGTGGAGGGACTGGACAATCTGGTATGCAGTACAGTCAAGACTCCATTTGAGACACATTAAAAGCTTATTCACGGTAAGAGGACTTTCGAGACCTTCAGGCACCTTCGAACTTGTCTGCTAGATATTTTGGATGTGCTTGCTTTTTGTAAAAAAACACTTTTTCTTGGCTTCAAATCTTAAAAAAGTGCAGTCGTGGAAAACTAGAATTTTCGTTTTTGCAGTACAAGGATGCCGAGTACGGCGTGGCGACGGAGCGCGGCTGCCTCCTGCGTGCTCCCAGCGACTACCGCGAGCGCTGCGCGAGGGTCAAGCGCAGCAACAAGTGGGTCATGATGTGCTTCTGCAAGGGGAACCTCTGCAACGCCTCCAGTCGCCAACAACGGGTAGCATCATTGCTGTTGCTGCTACTGCCCATTGGGACCTATGTCAGAGCCTTGTTGAACGTGTGATATGAGAAGAATGCACTGGCTTAGAAACGTTGATGTTGTTAATTAACTTGACATTTTATCATACAGTGTGGGGGGGGGGCAGAATTGATGGCACTCTTTTCAACCATTTGCGCCAGCGTGGTCAAACTTTTCTATTTGGCAACTCTTGCTTCTTGGTGGGAACCTTGACCTGAGTTGTTTTCCTCACCATTCTTCAAGTGGAAACAAAAAAAGACGGGTGGAGCTCCTGTGGATGTCGGGTTCAGTCCGGTGGAAGCCGCTGAGCGAGAGAAGTGCTCCTCGACCTTCCACGTGGTTCCCGTTCCCTGCCAATAACAAGACCAAGTACAACCCCAGTGTCAGCTTCCTCCAGGCCCTGTTGGCTGCCAACGATGGCAAGTTTGAGGCATCGCAAGCTTCATAATATGGTGCTTAAGAAAATGTGACATTAATATACATCTATCTAAAATGGACGTTCTATAGGTTGCTCATAGTCGGTACAATAATTTAAGAGGGTGTAATCGATTCGCGTCCCCACACTGTGGAAAGAAGTTGAAGTTCTTCTCCCCTCGTAGCAGAAATTTTCCCCTCCAATGGTCTTATGGTTAATCAAATAAGAAAGTGAGGATAGAGAAAAACATAGTTATGGATTCTGTCGGTCCAGACATTTTGGCCGCTGGGCCAGTCGCAAATTAAAGAGCTCATTTTTAAAGAAAGTCAATTTCGGTCTCTTTAAACATTGCATATTCGGAATTTTGAAATTACCGATACTCGCTTACAAACAGCACTCATATTTCTGGTAGAAGACGTTCATTTTTCTGGGGATTTTTTCCTATGGGTGGGTGGGACTTAAGAATGTCCCTTTCAAGACCGATTCCAACAACCTTTTTGAATCCAGACCTACTTACATTGAAAACATAGATAGTAGTGGTGAGTGTGTACTGAGGTTGCGTGATCGTATGCTTGGGAGATTACGTGAGCGTGGGGGTTACATGAAATTACGTGAATGAGAAATGCAATATTGAAGCTGCAAAAAACTAGGTCAGCCATTTGGAACTGAAGTCTCGATTGTCAACAGATCAAAATAATACCACAAGCTCTTTGACTGAAATGATCTACTGAAGTGCTTGTGGTCATGGAGTTTGAAGCCAGCAAAGTTGGGGATTTGAAAGTGAGATCAAAGTCACCCCTGCTGTGACTGCAATGCTTCAGTTTTTGCACAGAAATTGAGGGATATCGCTTTGGAATGTAACAAAACCAAATGTCAAACAAAAAGCATATTGAGACCTTGCTTGTGTCCTGCTGCAGAGAGACCAAGATGGTCGATTTATGCAGTACTACGACTAAAATCGATACTCTACATTAAATCATCTGAGCCTATCATGCTCCTATGAGGCAGATGTTCTACTACATTCTTACAGACGTCACACTACATTCTCGCATTCAATCAGTCAATGACACAACATCTTTTCAGAGACCATGGACAGTGACTTCTCTCGATGAGGTGAGGAATGAACCCTGTCCGAAGAAGGCCGATTCAGCTCCTCGAACAGGGTCCATTCCTCACTGCCTCATGACATGAACAGAAAGAAGAGACATGAACTGGCGGCGCGATAACAGAGATAAGAGCCTCAAAAGGTCAATCTATCTATATTTAATATAGGGCATACACTGACGTCTTACCATGATCGACAACTGTCACGCTTAAAAAAAGTTAATACTTCATGCACAGGCGATGTTATTTTATGCAATATTTATTATGAGAGATGAGACTACATTGCACTGTACACAGTGATAATTAGCTGGGACCTCTATTCAATGTACGTGGACGCATGCACGTTGCACGTTGAACACTTGCCCTCTGACCTCATCTAGTGTTGGACGCTCTCATGATTTACACTGTGCAGTGTCTGCTCTGTATCATCACATACAGAGGAACACGCTTAATAGAGACACTTTGGGACTGCGAGTTTTGTCTCTAATAAGTATGTGTCTCTAATAACTGTGTTAGTAAAAAACATTGTCCAAGAGACAAAAAAAAAGCTGGAAAGTGGCCAAAGATATTTATTCATCAGCAGTTACAGAGAACAAGTGGTCTAGAGTACTTTGTGTGATGTTGTGACTAAGACTTTGCCCCAACTTTTGTTCAAGGGTTTGAAGCAAGGAGGAGTCCTCAAACCCTCTTTGCACAGGGTGAGTTTGCGTATAAAAAGAAGAAAAGATGTACAAGTTTTGCAACAGATTGTGGACAGTTTCTGTCTCCATTATCCGTATTGTGTCTCTAATGAGAGTAATGATTTATGTAGTATTTTTTTTGTACCTAATGTTTTGTCTCTAACAAGCCTAAGTCTCCAATAAGCGTGTCTCCATTAAACGTGTTCCCCTGAATTTAAAGGATAAGAGCAATAACTACATCAACAACTGCAGGGCAACCCTGGACTTGAGCGGGTCGAGCATGAAGGAAGGAGTTAGGAGTGCCAACTTCATGGGTGCGCTGTCAATAAATTCAAGACAAAGTTTACTAGTGAACCTTAGATGAGGCTACATCTGTCTCCTGAGCAGGACGACCTCAGTCACACTTTTGCCCCGAAATGGAGTATGTTTGGGTCTATTTAAATCGGAGGTCACCGATCGTGCCAAACAAAACCGTAAATGAAGATCATTAGAGCGCGAATCACTTCGATTTTCTGAGTAGTTGTCCGTTTGTCTGCCTGAGAAGCCCATCTTTGGCAGTCTTGTTCTCCCTTGTGTACAGGTCGTCAGCTGACGCAGCGTTGGAAAGTTAAACTTTTCAAGTGGAACACAAGGTGTTTTGTAATCTAATGGAGACACATACGTTTGTGCATAACATTTCGAAGAGTCTCTGTGTAAGAATATTATTTTATGATGTTCCTCATGCCTCATGAAGTTGTCAAGAAGCCTCTGCGGGACGTACGACCACTTTTATTTACTGTGTTCCTGTCTGAACTCGCCTTGTCCGCTGCAGCCGCGCTTGGTTTGAAGTGATCGTCAGCTGATCAAAGTTTTGAGAATTTTGTGACGAAAAGTTGAATGACTTCCAGCTTGAACCGTTTTTAAAAATCATCAACAAGAAGAAAAGATCTTTTTTTGAGATTGCTGACTGTGTGCGAAGCCGGCATAAATATGTGAGTTGCCGATTGTAAAGTGACGGCGCCCGGAACGTGGACAGAACAGAGAAATTTGAGGTAACGGCTTTATGGCTTCAGACGTCGAATCAACTGCAGCGAGGATGTCACCAGCGATTTCTGGGACCCCAATTGCCGTCAACTCGGTGAAGTCCAGGTCAGCCACCGGGACCTCGACGTCGGGTATCTTGCAGGACGTGACCGCACATGTGGACTTTAGGACTGGCCACGAAAATAGGTACGAGGGCTTTTGCTTAGCCGAGGGTTTGCCTAAGCTCCACAGCATTACTTTCCGCAGGGGAGAATGCATAGAGGTCGATCTCCGGTCTTTGGGTGCGGCAGTCGTCCCGAGACTGACGAAAAAAGTAACGCACATGGTGTTCAAGGATGGCAGCTTGGCAAAGTATAACCGCGCCAAGAAGCTCGGCGTGCACATCGTCTCGGCACACTGGGTCGAAATGTCCAAGAAGACCGGCTGCAAGGCTCCGGAAGACTCGTACCCGAGCTGCTCAAAGCAAAGATACGACTCACCGGGATTGTTCCCTCGGATCCGCAGGCTCAAATCGCTTCAACCTAAAATGAACGAGGATATATTGTATGTCCACTGAGGTAGAAGTCCTCTATGTCTGTCTCATTTGTTGCTTCCTCTTCCAGAGCAAAAATCAAAGAGAAAGTGAGGCGTGAACGTGCCAAGGAAGAACGGGCGGCAAAGAAGAAGGCGCTGCAATCCTCGTCCGATGAGACCGAGTCCTCGCCGAAGGTGTACCAGCCCGTGCCTTTGGACTTCTACAACAGTCCACGGACTGCGGTGCCGCCTGTGGAAGAGGACGATGAGAACCAACAAATCATCGATCTGTTGACATCTCCGTCCAAGAAAACCTTGACTGCCGCTGATGCGGCTCCTTTTCTGGCTTCTAGTCCGTCTAGTGAGGATTTTGATACCCCTCTGGCCAAGAGAATCCTTAGGAGCGTCGTATTTCCCTCGCCGGAAAAGAGCTTCAAAGAGTCGCCTGCGGCAGGTGGTTCATCCAAGGCTACCTTTACAGTTGATGACACTCTTGATGACGTCTTTGATTCCGATGATGCCGCAAATAACACGACACTACTCCTGAGTGCTACACCCAGTAGAAGTACGCGAGTGACCAGAAGATCATTGGCCGCTCATGTCAGCCTCAACGCCAGCAGGGCTGACAGCATCCGGCAGCATCCTACTCCAATCCGGCCTGCAGCTTCCTTTGCAAAGGTCCGACCCTTGAGTGAAAGCGCTGGATCAAAAAAGAGAAAGAGAGTATCCGATGTTGAGGTAAGTCTTTGTCGACTATATGCAAATAAATATCTGCGTCTTGTCATTTGTCAATTGGATGAGTTTATTCGCCTTCTCTTTGCTGTTAATGACACTTTTTCTTACAGGGGGATGAGGTTGCAGCTCCTACTGAAGCGAAGAAGAAATGGCGCCCTCTGTTCTCTCAGGAAAATGTCCTCACCGAATCTCCGTTTAGTACCACAAACATCACCGACCAGATACAGAACGTTCACGATCCAGGGGGAAAATCAAAGGTCAAGCATACTCGGACCCGAATTGTTAGGGACCATAGCAGGATTATAGCGGAGCCTCCAAAAGTATTAGCCGAAGTGAATGAGGACTGTAGCAACGACGATGCTGAGTCGGTGCCGTGTTCAAGCAAGACTCCCATTCCGCGACCTAGACGGAGTTCCTTTGAATTCGTCAACCATCCTAGAAAAAAGAAGCCACGACGTCAAGAAGTTCCATCAGAAATTGTTTGCACCTGCTTGAAGCGAGAGGATTCCGACTTACTGACTCAGTTGATAAGTAAATTCGGCTCCCATTGCCGCGGAGTGCAAGTTACTCAGGCTACCACCCACGTAGTGGTTGGTGGCGCTGCTCCTGGCCAGTTCAAGCGGACCCTCAATGTGTTGAAAGGCATCCTCCGCGGCTGCTGGGTCGTGTCAGCCCAGTGGTTGCTAGCCAGCTTAGAGGCCGACCACTGGGTTAGCGAGGAACAGTTTGAACTCTCGCCAGAAGTGTGTGGTTTGACCAGGAGACAGAGAGAAGCTTTCGGTGACCAGGTCTATCAGTCAGACCTCTTCTCAACTTGTGGCCTCATCTATTTTAGTCGTCGAGGATGCAAAGCTCCTCGCAAGGATCTAGAACAGTTGGTCAAGTTGGGAGGTGGCAAGACGTGCAAATTGGCAAGAGTGGCGGACATCTTGGTGGGAGAAGAAGTGTTGCCTGCCAAGGAAGGAGTGGTAAACGTAAAAGAAGTTTGGTTCTTTGACAGCATAGCTCATTACAAGATCCTGCCAGTGGAGCAATATGCGTTGTGAACAGGGGAAAAAATAGTATGTCGTCATCTGACCTTACAATTTTTAAAGTCGACTTTTTCAGTTCGCTATGAAGTGTTGGAATAACTAAACGGAACAAGTGCCTCCTCTCCTGCTCAAATGCCAAAGCTGATTGGTCGTCCAACTGCGTCAACCCCAAGGGAAGGAGAGCAAAATTTATAATGCAGAGTCTGTTGCCTTCCTTGCCCTCGGCCGTGACCGCGAGGTACATCGTCTGGGTGTCGGCCGTAGTCGACTAGCAACATCGAACAGCGATGTCGGTTATGGGATAATTTCTTCTTGCCGGGCCAAAGAAACCTTGCCTCAAGTACTGACTGTTCAATTTGTCGGCTGCATTGACAGCCTCATCTTCACTAGCAAGTCATTATTTTTCCTGGCAGAACAGTATCATCGTGATGTGAACGGGCTTGAACGTGTGTATTTCACTTCTTGGTGTTAAGGATGATCCCATCATATTTAGTCTGGAACCACTTCATGGCGTCCTCTTTGACAAGCTGATGGCTCCTGCCCACCCTGCCGGTCTTGCGCCTACGGTGCCTCACGTTCATGCCAGCCCTGACCGAAACAAACGATATCAAATTAGCAAACACGTTTGATTTGTGCTCTGCAACGTTGACTCACCTGCCCAGCACCACGTAGAAGTCCATGCCGTAAATACCGATGGAGGGGTCGTATTTGATCCCAAGGTCGATGTGCTCCTGGATGCCGAACCCGAAGTTCCCGTTTTCGGAGAAGTTTTCGCGGCGCAGCTCGTACTCGCGCACCTAGGAAAAGACGTCGACCGTGAGCTCGGTGTTGGTGTCACACAACTAAAGAACACCTTGTGCAACAAGCATGTCACAACAGCTTGTTTTGAAAGCCGAAATGCTACGCCTCGAACGCTTTGGTTCCTTCTCACCTTAAGGCCCCTCTCGAGGATCTCCTCGGCCTTAGCTCCCCGCACTGTGCAGTGAACGGCGATCTTCTCGTTACGGCGGATGCCGAAGGAGCGGACGGTGTACCTGTTCAAGAGGTACACGTATTGACATACTGTGAACATTTTCGCAAGTGTTCAATCTTCCTTACCTGGCCTTGGAGAAGACGGGCGTCTGTCCTGTGAGAGACTCGAGCACCTTGGCGGCCCTGGTGAGGCGATCACCGCTCTCGCCCACACAAATGTTGAGGCAGAGCTTGCGGATGCGCACATCGCGCATCGGGTTCTTGGCCTTCGCCTCGTTCACCATCTGAAAGAAAGCACTGTTGAGTTGAGGAAGGGTCTGGGCGAAAACAGGTCGACGCCAACGAGACGAGAAATTCAGCAGGGGTGATAAGCTAGCAAGACTCAGGGCTCCGTACAGGCTTCCCTTCACCCCTCAGCTCGCTGTACCCCACGAACCTCATCTTGGCGCCGAGGCTCTTGTAGAGGAAGGCGACAATCAAGTGTTTGGCGAGGCCGGCGGCCTCGAAAAAAATCTTACCTTCGCACAGATCCTTCCCTGTGTTGACGGCGTGGCGGAAACGGCGGAAAAGAGAGAACGACAGCGACCTGGCCGACAACCATGGAAAAATGGATAACTCGACCATGATTGCGCTTGACCTCCGATTGCTCGTCCTCGGGGAAAAAGGTGTATCTAGGATAAAGAAAAGTCTACGTACATCATCGTTTTGACAGTGTCCGTCCTCATGACGCCTACATTCGCAGATGTAATTTTGCATGGCTGTCGTCTTTGACCACGGAGTCACCACAGTGACTCTGACGCGACTTCCAAAATTGAGATCACGCAACTTCACTAAGGGGGTAACGCTGATGACGACACTTGGCGATGATTTTGTTGTAGGAATCTTTAGACCTATAGACCTTATTCAGGGCGAAGGTATAAGGAATATGTGAAAAAGCAGTGATTGTCTCGGACTCTACTAGGGATGATTGGAAAAATGTGTAGAAAAAAGAGCCTTAAGATGAGACTTCGACATTTTGTGTGAAATATCATGGTAGCTTCTGTGAACAAACACCCGTATGAATGTCTTTCATGTGATTTGGTTTTGGGTGAAAATTGATACAAATTCCGCCCACTTCCAATTCTTACCCCCTATTCATTCGTCTTCAGTATTATTGACATCATTCAGCCCAAAATGGTGACAATGAGTAGCCACGATTTCTGATTCAGTTAAAAAATGGCCTAACAATATATGATCGAAGAAATCCTTTCTTCCACACCATGTCCAAAACAGCCCGATCCACAAAATTTGGCCATAGATGACAACTCTGGTACTAGAGACTGGTAGAAATAGAAGTCTTGAACACCGGGCTGATATGCGATCATTCCCAGAACCCCACAAACTATGTGAAACAATACTTGTGAAAATAAAAAAAAGGTAAAAGGTCGATTTCTGATTATGACATATAAGACCCTCCTGATCCGAGGCGGCGCGTTGCACAAATCACTTTGTGAGAAGACGCACAGATGAAATACTGGCGGATAAAATCGGACGAATTATCTGCTCGACATACTCGAAGACGAAGAGAACTTTTTGTCCAAACTAACTTTGGTCCTGTGTGATCCGCGAATCTCGTCCAGGAGTGGAATCGCCCACCATCCCCACGCAGACACCCCAGGCATGTACCCCATGACCATGACCAACAGCAAAGAAGGCGAGAAGAGCGAACGAACATCTACCCACAGGCACGTCCATACAACACAGGTTTTATTCACTTTGAATGACCCTGGGAGTGTCTGAATTTGCCCGATCACCTCAGGAACAATATGGAGAGAGAGAAAAAGTAGAGACTCTGTGCTTAATTCAGCACGTATATATGATTTGAAAAGGCAAGGTTGTGAATCATTTTGAAGTCGGTAGAAACACACTCGCTGAAGCTGAATTGGGACCCAAACAGAACGCACTCTTATTGCTGGTAAAGGCCTGCAAGTGACACCAAACAAAATGGGGGTGCAGTTGAGACTCAAAGCTTCACTCATGTCAGCTTTATACTCATTGCACCTAAAATGATTGTGATTTAAACTGGTTTGAAATTGTTTGTGCAACTGTTCAATTTTTCATGAAACAATGTTTAAAAATGGACAATAAAAAGGGGGAAAGAGAATGCATAAGGACACTTTGAACAGGTGGTTGTTCTGGAGGTTTTGACTGGCTTGAAAAGACGCATAGAAGTCAAAGGATATCGTGAATGTTACAATAAAAAACCCGAAATGGCTAAAATAAAACCCACTAGTTTTAGCTAATAATTTGTGTGCATAGTACTTATTCCTGAGGAGTTGCTGTGTGACGATTGCTGACTGGTTTTGTGTCGTCCTTACTGTCATGAGAGAGTACTTTTTCAGCCGGCTCTGAGTCATAGACCCCGATTGAGGAAAAAGTTTCTTTCCCTGGATGAAAATATTAATGTACTTCGTGCGTTACCTTGAAAGCCATGAGTCGGCCTCCTTTAAAGCCAATTTGGAGAAGAGGCACAAGAGCTATGAGAGACGTCGAGTGCGTCTTGGAGAGACGATCAATTTGCCCTGACGCTTTAACGTCGATTGGCGGCATCAGGGCAACCCTGAAGTTCCAGGTTCTACACAATGATTCGAGACGACAATGAACAAACAGTACCAAGTTTGACACCATGAATCGAGTCAAGCTAGGATTGCCAGACGATGAGCTTGTTCTAGGGCTGCTACGGGACAACCCTTGAACAATGCAGGCATCGTGAGCACCTCTTGCATGCTTATTTTATTATGCCAATAATTCTCGCTTCGCCAATCCCGCGCAGTGGTAGCAATAATAGTCGTGGTAAGTAAAATAAATACGAGACAAAAGGCAGGTGTTTTTGTCCCCAAAACTTGACTAAAACACAGAGGAGTTTCGCTTGCTTCAGGATTAAGAAGTAGTATTGACAGCACTAACTCTACAGTGTGAGCGTTGTCTCTAGACTTCGTTCTTCTGCTCTGTTCACTTCGCCAGTCCCAAGTACACGTACACGCCCGGACGCGCGCCCCAAGTGAGGATGGGAAGCAGCAAACACGCAAAAACTTGCAGTTTCTCCTAACCAACTATCATAAGTGCATAACGTAATGGTGTCATCTTGTATGTTATAACAGCGGGGTCCTTCTTTTTCTGGCCCATTTCAAGTGGAACACGCATGACCTCCAAACAGCACAAGTTCGTGTAGTCTTTGACACAGTCTGATATAATGTGTAGAATCATCATTCCGTCGCCTTATGCGCTAGCGATATACAAAAGAATCAGAAGTGACTGATCGGGGAAGAGTTTACAATTTCTTTCAGACTTTCTCTTCTTCCTTCTTTATCTAAGCCACTGGGAGAGCTTCCCTCACCCCTTGTCCTTCCCCTTCCTTCAAAACTTTAGAAAAAACCGATGTCACTAACTTCTTCTTCATCATCATCTTTATCTTTTTGAGGAACACCGTCATCGTCGCCGTCATCACCACGTATAACAGTTCTCTCTCTTCTGACTCTTTCTCAGACAAAGACTTTTGCCAGCGCGTCCGCCCCCGCGCTCGCAATGTACGGCTTCGAAGGGTGGAAGGCGACGTCGAAAATGCTCTCGTCGAACTTCTTCCGGTGAGCCGTGATCTCCTGAACGCACGTTTTGGTTTCGAGGTTCCACAGCCTGACGCTACAGTCATGACCTAGACAAAAACACAGCAATGATAGCGTAGCAATCAAAAAGAGAACAGAAGCCAACGCTCCCAACTCACTTCCTGAAATCAGGTAGAGTCCGTTGGAGTCTATGGAAAGCGAGGTGACCGCGTCCAAGTGTGCCACCATGGCGTGGGTGAGTTTGCCGGTGGAGTTGTCGAAGAACCTGATCTGCCTGTCCTCGTGTGCGGTGATTGTGAGGGGAAGGGTTGGGTGCGAAATAACTTTGGTAATGGCGCCCATGTTCGAAGAAATCTGAAATGACAACTGCGATGGAGAGATCCAGTTGGTACTTGAGGTTCAACATTAGTTTGTTAACTGGTCACAACGTCAAAGACGTTGGGCAAAAGAGCTCTTGGACCGGTGTTCCTTACCGCGTTGGTATCTAGCTTAATGACTGGCTTTCCCGACTCGATGTCGTAGATGACGCATGATGCGTTGGTGTAGGCCGCCACCATGTGGGCCGGGTGCTCGTAGACCCAGTCGACGGAAGTGGGCACTCCGCTTTCGCCGCGGCCCAAAGTGCTTATCAGTGGTTGCGTCTTATTGCTCGGTGCCCACAGCTTCACCGTGCCGTCGGCCGAGCAGGAGAGCAGCTGCCCACGTCCTCCGTGGTGCGACAGTCCCCACACAGCGTCGGTGTGACCAGCAAGCGTTGCAGAGAGCACAGACGGCTCAAATGAGTCATAGGGATCGACAGAAGGGCTGGGCATGACCCAACAGCGGACGGTACCGTCCAGACCGCCGGAGTAGAGGGCGTCACCTGCAGCCGCTACGGCCAGTGAGAGCACCGGGCCGCGATGCGCGCGAAACGTGTACACAGGCTCCACGTCGAGCGAAGCAGACTTCTTAGCCGGGATAGTTTTCTGCAAGTTCCACAGCTTCAGCGTCTGGTCTTCAGAGGCCGTGATGAGTACCGGCTCTGTCGGGTGGAAGCCCAGAGCGCGCACCCCATCGAAGTGGCTGCGCAGCGTGTACTTAGCGCTCCAGGTCTTGCGGAACGCCTCCTTTGGTGCCGTGATTTGCTGTAAAAGAAAGCACAACACTATAAGTAACAGTAGTAGAGGAAAAACGCCTCGAAGTCACTTACGTCGTAAGACGATTCGTTGTCATTGGTAATAGTTAATTGCTCCAGCTCTCCCAGCTCCAAGTTGTTACCGAGGTCCCCAGACTTGTCAGACTTGTCCGTGGTGACGCCGACGCCAACGGAGGTGGCCGTGGTGGCGACGCTGGCTTTCGACGAGACTGCCTTCCCGCCGGATAAACTCAAAAAGTCAACTACGCCTCCACTCGAGAGACCTGGAGAGAGGTAAGAATGTCAAATGCGACTACTCTTACGATACAATTTCTATATGTTAGCTTTTTAAGAACTCCTTGATGACCTCAAACATTAAGTATTTTTTGCTGATTCGCTGAATAAACAGTTTAAGGGAGTCCCGCGGTATGTTCACTAGCTGTGTACATTTAAGCCACGACCTTAAAACGTTCGCCAAAGTAGATTTCTGCACTTGATGTGTAGTATTGTAGGATATTTCATATTACTGATTGAACTATTGGCATAGAGGTCAATGGTCAGTGTCTAGTGCTCATTTTCCACCATGAAAATCCGAAGTTGAAATTTTCGAGCTAGCCTAATATATACGAACATGTTGCCAGCATAATAAGATCTCGAACAATGAACAGGAACTGATAGGACAAAACAAAAACGTCAAGACCACATCCAGAGGACAGCACACATTGTGACTGTGCCCATTTACCTCGCCGTTTCTTTCCCTTGGCACCTTGATAGAGCGACTTGAGCCTGTCTAACTCCTCCAGACCCTCATCTATTCCCCATTCGTCCATCACTAAACTACCATAAAAACCTTGAGGAGAGTATGATGTTATAGTCATGGAGCACAACTTTTCGACTCTGGCTTACAGGGCTTCTCTGCTTGCTTTCTCTCATCTGTATTTCTTGTGTCAAAGAATCACCTTTGCCATCCTCTGCGTTGTCTCTCTTCATGTTGTCAACGGCGTCGGGATTGGACAAAAAGTTGAACTCGCCCATCACCTCCTCCGTGTCATCGGCAGTGCTGCCCGTTGAAGTCTTTCCAACCTTTAGCCTCATCTCGTTTGAAGAAGTATTGCTGTAGCCAACCTCACCCCCGTCATCGTCGTCTTCATCGTCGATTTCGGTCTGTAGCCACTTACATAATGTTACATACACGAATTATATGTAACACGTAACAGTTACTCACCTCCGATGTAAGGAAATCAAAATTGGCCATGACGGCGGCCTCCGTATCAATCAGCATCTCCTCCGCCACGGTCGTGGCCACCCCTCGCTTGGCTTCCTGCGAAACCGATTGCTGCTGTTGCTGCGACCTCCGTACAGTTGCTGAACCGCTAGAAGAAGTGTTGGTTTCTCCTGCACCGCCTCCGCTGCCACTTCCGCCACCATTCATGGCAAGGTTAGTCCTGTTCTCCTCGTTGACGTCATTGACGTCGTTGAGTCCAAGGAGCGAGCGAACCCGGTTCGAGCGCACATCGATGATGGTGTCGGTGCAGCCGATTTCTTGCAAATACCTGTGGAAATAAAGAAGAGAAGATTGGCAATGGTGCTGCAAAAACCAGCCAGGGACAGTCCTTGATAAAGTCCACTCACTGCCTGAGCAGTTGCCTGCCCTGCCTCCAGTTGATGTTCGAGACCGCGATGTAGTTTTCTCCGTCGAGAGGAGGCAGCTCGATGCCGTCCTCGTCCGTGGGAGGCTTCTCGTCGGCTGCCCCACTGGTATCTGAACCGTACTTCAACTTGTTGTACTTCGTCCTCTCCTGCTTGAGCGCATATTCCAGCATCTTGATGCGGCGCACCAGGTCGTTCTTTAGGTTCTCCTGCCCTTTCCGCTCACCCTGCAGAAACGCGATGCGTGCCTATGAGAGAGACAGACGGGGATGAATTTGCAGCCCAGGATAGCGTCGAAGAAGAGATGGACGAATCCATACCGTGGACGGCTTGTCCGTGTCAAGTACTAACCTGTAACTCTGCCTTGTCTACCTCCCACTGAGACCGCTCCATCTCAAACCTGGACCACTCGTGCTGGAGGAAATGCAGGATACCCGGAATGGTGTACTGTGGCCCGGCGGTGGTAGCGCGCGGCGATCCGGAACCGACACCGGCGCCTCCTGCTGCGCCGGCGACGGCCGAGGACATCTGGGGATCTTCACCCGCACTAATGTTGGGCGACTCCTTCAGCTCGTCCATGACGCCGCCGCTTGTTTAATAGTCCGACGGACAGGTCGGCATGGGAAGGAGTTCGGCGCCTTCGGCCACGAACCTGGCCACGCTCAGGTTGGTGTGCCCGATTTCAGGTGTCTGATCCGTGTGCACTCCCTTCTGGTCGACCCCGCGACGACGTCAACTCACTCGCTTGCTCTCCGCGCCCCGGGATCCACCTCCTCCTCTGCTGTCTTCGTGGCCGTCGATAGCGCCGCCGCCCAGGACGTCGTCGATCAGCCTGTTCTTGCTGGTCTCCGTCCCGTCTTCTGCTTCTGCTTCTTTTCTTCTCTCCTCTCTCTCTGGTCTGGTCTGGTCTGGCTCTGGCTCTGTCTGGCTTTAGCTCCTCTGCCGCTCCGCTGACTGCTTCCATCTGGCGGAGCTGCCACCCGGTAGAGAAGCCCCTCGACCCACCCCGACGGAGTCGGACGTCTGCTGGCGACCCAGGACCACGGCCGACGACTCCGCGTCCCGGCTGATAGGGCACACGCTGTTTTCGGACATCTGACTATAAGAATCGTGCGTGGTCGCCAGATGGGTGTCCTCAAAGGACCCTCTCGTCGTCCTCGAGTGGCAAACTTGTTGCTCTTGCATTCCCCCTCTTGATCCCAGGCTCAGGCTGGACTTCTTCCTCGCCCCGGCCGTGGCAGCCGCCGCCATCAGTAGGGGCAGTAGCAGCAACTGTCTCTAGTCTGTCGTCTGCCCAGCTCACAACTGGTCCATCGTGATGTTCGAGGGCTGGAACTAGGCCGACTCCATCCGCTCGGCCCTCGGGCTTTGGCCACACTTTGCTGAGCTCGTCCATCGGGCCGTCGTTCTTCCTGAACATTTCCTGCCAGCCCCGGCGGCCAGTGATCCAGTTTCCTCACAGGGCTCGCGGGCTTCCGCAACCGCCGATTCAGCTCGCAAACATCACGACTTCACGAAGGAGGGCGGGGAGAAGAAGGTCGAAGCAGTCGGCGAACCCCCCGACCGCGACGGGGGCGGCACGCAGCCTCTTTCTTTCGATCAGGCAACCCAAGAGAGGCTGACTCTGAAGCGGCCGGCCCGTCAGAGACGGTGATGACGTCTTTGGCCGGAGAAGGAGGAGTTGGCCGAGGAATCGCTCGGGAGCGTAGAAGGATGTTGCTTACGTCTTTTTGACCAACAGTTAATCTTCGTCTTCCCAGTGAACGTGAACCACAACGACACGATCACGTTCAACCAGTCCATCACTCTGCTTCAGTAGTACGTGCTCAGATCGAAAGCATACTTGATGCAGCTCGAGACCGCGTAGTGTTCTGGGCACAGTAAAAACTGGAAGAATATCTGAATGAAACCGCATTTCAGACCTTTTGCGAGCCATATCAGTGCGCCTGTGGCTCGCGGCTCGCGGCTCGCGGCTCGCGGCTTGTGGCTCGCGACTCACGGCTGGATGCATGCCCAATCAGAAACCGCAGTACTGCTGAAGGCTAGGACGTCTCCCAGCCCAAGCAAGTTGGAGGCCGAAATGGCGGTTCCTTAGACCTTGGCGAAGTTGCCATCGACTGTGGTCATGGTCGTAGAGATCAACTCCATCCGGCCTTAATACGGAGACCATGGGTTTAGAGAGTCAAGGTTGTACGACCTTCCCTGAACTTTCTTTTTCTTAATATCATTAAAAATTGCTTGGATGAGGTCAAATATCAATTGAAATTTAGACAAACTTGGGCAATTGATGAGGACTACTAAAAAGACACCTGCAAAATTAAAATTCTGGGAAGTTTCATAACTAGCATTTTTTGGCATGTTAGGCGGTCAATCATATGTAGTAAGCATTTGGGACCACAAGAAATTGGCACTCTAAGCATTTTCCAGCACGTCAGGCGATGTTTTTCTCTTTTTTAAAATCCCCTAAAATTTTTCTTGGCAACCCTGTCCAAAGTCAGCGGCTGTTTAAAGCTGACGATCTCTACTCCGTCCTTTTTCCGGAACGTGGCTCTTCACGCTGAGACGTAAGCCTCCAACTCCATCATGACGGAGACGCTGCAGCTCCGCGGCACCCTCACCGGCCACAATGGCTGGGTCACCCAGATCGCCACCAACCCAAAGTACCCCGAGATGATCCTCTCGGCGTCAAGGGACAAGTCTCTGATCGTGTGGAAGCTGACACGCGACGAGATGAGCTTCGGCATCCCGCAGAAGAGACTGCACGGCCACGGTCACTTCGTCTCTGACGTCGTGCTTTCTTCTGACGGCCATTTCGCGCTCTCCGGCTCGTGGGACAAGACCCTGCGTCTGTGGGATCTCTCTGCCGGCCGCACCACCCGCCGCTTCGAGGACCACACCAAGGACGTCATGAGCGTCGCCTTCTCGGCTGACAACCGCCAAATTGTGTCAGGGTCTCGAGACAAGACCGTCAAGCTGTGGAACACTCTCGCCCAGTGCAAGTACACCATCACGGACGAGGGCCACAACGATTGGGTGTCTTGCGTGCGATTCTCGCCCAACAACGCCAACCCTATCATTGTCTCATGCAGTTGGGACAAGTACGTCAAGGTAATGGCCCAGCAGGAATGGCTTCATAGAGGGAATTTACATATTTTAAAGACTTATCACTTCGTTACATAGGTTTGGAATCTGACGAACTGCAAGCTGAAGACCAACCACATCGGACATACCGGGTACCTAAACACGGTGACGATGTCTCCTGACGGCTCTCTGTGCGCGTCCGGCGGCAAGGACGCCAAGGCCATGCTGTGGGACTTGAATGACGGCAAGCACCTGTACACGTTGGATCACGCAGACATCATCAACGCGCTCTGCTTCTCACCTAACCGCTACTGGCTCTGCGCCGCCACCGGACCCAGCATCAAGATTTGGGACTTGGAGAGCAAGAACATGGTAGAGGAGCTGCGCCCCGAGGTCGCTGGCAACAGCCAGAGCGACCCTCCTCAGTGTCTGAGCATGGCGTGGTCAGCGGACGGACAGACTCTCTTTGCTGGCTACTCCGACAACATCATCAGGGTCTGGCAGGTCTCCATCTCCACACGCTAACCCGCAACAGTGATGTATGTTATGAGGATCGAGTATCCATAATGCTGCGAAAAATGACCGGAGGAAATACAGAATACAAAGCGAATTTGTATTTCTATGAAACAGGCGTTCAGTGTCATTTTTACGTATACGGTTGCTTAGGGCTGTCCATTCAAGTCCTGAGGAGGTCCAAGTTTGGCATGCTGTCATTAGGTGGAAAATCCTTAGTACTTTTTAGCCACTTCACCTGTGTTTAGCAACGAATTGTATTTGTTGCAAGTATTGTTGAATACTGTGCACGTTAGATGCACAATATAACATAGGTGATCTTACCCATGGTAGCCCCAGCTATAGAGAGCAGCCTCTACACATTTTTTAACTGTAGTTGACGTTAAATGTTGAATTACCATTTAACTGTTGCTTTTATACTGATGCCTTACAGTTGCAAGAGCCGGGAAAGTCTGCGTATTTACTCAATATTCCCTTGCGGAACGAACGAAAAGGGTTTAGTCAAGCAACTTGTAGACGCCTATGATACAACGATCCTAACTAAACAAAATTACATTATAGCAAAGAAGAGCATGCGAATGAACTAAATTCCTGAATAATTCCGTGCGGTGAGGAACGCATGACAGTCAACAATTGAATTATGTCATTCGTTATAATTTCCAACCACAATTATTATCAAACAACTGATAATATAAACTTTTAATGAGACTGCCGTTGAAGGCAAGGGTCTTAGGAAGTGGAAGTTGTAATCTATTCTCCTATGCAGTCAGCCGCCAGCGCTTTGCTCCTACAGCAGTTTGACTACAGTAGCTAAGTTATAGGTGCATATTTTGCTGTCCTATTTACTTAACTTTTATCTGCACAAAAAGTTGTGCTCCCCGCTTAAAAGAGCAAAATCCAAAAAAGATGTCAGGATTTCCTCCTCCTCCTTGGTCAGTGTCAGCGCGAAGATTTTATTCGGTGTTTTTTTTTTTAAATTTTAACCTGTGAGCATCAGTCACATCGTGCATGACAGCAACGATGCCAGCCGAGTGGGAATGAGGCTGCAGCTGTAGATGGCGTGACCGGTAGCGGGAAAAAGTCATGAAGGAGGCTTCAGATGCCGGTCAACGCAGTGTCAGTCTAGTCCAAGCCTCTGAGGTCTATTATGACTATGTCTACCTACCGCTACCGGTATGTATACATGCGGAATACGTATGTCTGCATAACTATATGACTGCATTCACGTCTACATAACTATATGACTGCATTCACGTCTACAGAACTATATGACTACGTTCACGTCTACATTTATGTCCATGATTACGGTTACATCTACGTCTACAACTACGTCTACAACTATACTATATCTACTCTTATGGCCGCATTCTAAGTCCAAAACGAAGTCTGCAGTCTGATTCTTACGAAATATCTTAAGTTGCTTCTTTTGTCAGGGGTAAAGGCTAAATTTTGAAGGAAAAAATCCTCTTTGGGAATTGTGAAGGAAGCGTATCTGGTAGATGCTTTAGTTGCTTAATCTGAACAAAAAGACAATGTTTTACGAAAGTAAAAAATGCATTATTTCCGCGAATTTTCGGCTACTGGAATATAAGAGCATCCCGTCTACAAGAGTTAAAAATCCTGGCCCCAGACCTGCCCTGATACGCGGGTTTCACTGTATTTTCGGATGTACACTGCAAAAGTAAACGCCAGAATGGGGGTTGCTTCCGAGGCCGCTTGCGAGAATATGCATTTCAGCACGATTGCCAGACGTCGTTTAGTAGTGCATACAATAACATCAAAGTGCACGTACGGAGGCTTGAATCAATCAACTCTTCACACGACTCCGGGTGCGTTCTTATGCTTTTCATGCAGACTCGTCTCGACAATAGACGATTGCACAAGTAGGCTACGAATTACAGACCCTTACAAACTAGCAGTTACATGGTATGTACGTCCGTCCAGCCCTCTCTACTTGCATGCGTTCGTTCTTGATGGGACGCTTGCGCCTTCGGCCACACCAATGAGAAGGTGCTCTCGTTCCGACTGAGGGCCTACAGTTCCAGCAGAGTGACATAATTCGACACATGCCTGTGCATGGGAGTGGACAATTGTAACTACAATACAATGGGTACGAAAAGAAAGAAACGTTGACATGCGTAGAGTGGGCAAAATAGACATAATATCAATCATGATCTTGATCCCCATTACGGCTTACGACCTACTATGTATCTGGCGTACGGACTTCAAAATATAGTCTATGATACTTTGATCTCTTAATAGGACATACTGTATGAAAACTGTCGTGCTTGTGCCACAACGTAAGGGTGTAAAATGCCCAGCTTATCCTTCCTTCCTCGAAGCTAGGATTTCTTGTCCTCATTTTCGGCCAGAAGACCGACTTTTGCCGCATTTTGTCGGTCGCCGTCAAGCTCCAGATAGGCTTTCTTGTCTACGAGCTTGGGAGCCCCGCTTATCTGCAAAGAAAATATTTGAGGACGAATTTGGCGCTAGATTTTTCTCTCTCTCACCCCCTTGCTGTTGTTGGCCTCGGCGCCCGACTCGTCGGTAGCTCCCTTCTTCTTCTTCTTGTGCTTCCCGCTGTCCGGCATGAGGTTGTCAAGCCAGAGGAGGTCCTGTTGGGAGAACACACTGGGAACGTAGTCCATCATCTTGCGGAAGCCAACTAGGGCGAGGACCTGTGTAAAGCAGAGAAAAAGGGTTGCACAGGTAATTTTTTCACTGCACAATATTAAATTATACATGTTGAAAAAGCGAAGCGCCTTACCATTAGTGGGAAGACAAGTGAGGCAGAGGTGGACTTGATGAACCATAGGGCTGCCAGGCTGATGATCTGGGAATAACAAGTGCTGACCATGAATATGAGGGCACGTGATCAAGGTTCCGCAGTCTGTATTGCCGCAGATAACTGTCTGTCTGTTTGTCAAAGACGTTGTTCTTCATGTTCGTAAAAATAGCATCAATGGAGGGAAGAGCAGAACAAAGCAGAAGACAACGTGAAGCTGACGACACAGGACTGAGAAAACAAATTTCGCTGTGAATGCCCGCAAAGTCTGAGATCTACCAAAACAGTTTGAGGACGTCAATGACCCCTGTAGGCAATTCATTTATCTGCACTGTAAAAGTGAAGCATAAGTCTCTTAAATCTCTGTGTCACGCATGTACAGTATACATAACCACGTGGTAGAGAGGGAAGCGCTGTAGGGAAGGAAAGTACCTGGAAAGCCTTAAAAGCTCTGTGGCCAGTGACCAAAGACCCCATCCCTGTGGACAATTACCCGACCTACTACAGCGTGGACCTGTCACACTTGCTGTTGGCCAGTATCGATGGCAACCGAGTGATGGCCTATCCGTGTCACAGCTGTCAACGGAGTGAGTGAATCAAGATAAAGCGTTAGTAGAAGCAGCGGAGACGTTACACTCACGCTAATGCCAAATTATTAATGATTTGTGTAAGTCATAGCTATGTTCTGTGCTTGCTCCATTAAAAATCCAGTAATTAGTGTCAAGGCAGCAAGCCGCTATTAAACTAACTTGGCTGCTTCTTAGGGGCTGCTCTTCTAAGAGGACAATCTTCAGGGAGCAAGAGAAAGGGGTCTTCATTTGGGGGAGATTCATTATTGCGTGCTGTGCGCAGCTCTCTCTTGTTAGATGGTAACAAGGCACTAACAAAATGTACACTGTATACCGGTATAAATACATGTTTAAGGTTGACTTTGTCCCTACGACGTCGCCTATCATGTCTCCATAAGGTTGTTTTCAATCTGTGCATGCTATAAGGAACACTCTGCCACTTTGAACACTTTGTGGCATTGTGTCTAGATGAAGTGGTAAGAAGGTGCCTACCTGTATCATGGTGAAGAGATGTACTTTTCTGAGTGGCACGTGCCTCAGATAGATATGATCCGGTTGGTACTTTGGCGGCATGAACAAGATGCCGACTCTGTCGATGAACTGCATGCCGCGCAGCGAGGCGAAGCCCATGTACATCAGCACCCCGTATAGGACCGGCATGGGAATGTACTGTGGAAATGAACGATCTCAGGCGAAGCGACGAGGACTTTCGTTTCACCGCCCACTTGGGACGACTCTTGTATCTTTACGGTCGTTCGTACAATGAAGAGTTCCGTTGAGTTGCTGCAACTCAAGCATTCGGGTGACTCTATAGGGCTGGAGTTGCTTTTCGCGTTCATCCTGTGCTACGTACACTACAGTATGAAGTGCAATTGTGCCTTCACGAGACATGTTCTGACCTTGAGCACGGGCGCCAGCTTGACGGAGAGTCCAGTCAGGAGAAACACCATCGTCCCAGTCACACGTTGCTCTCTGGAATACATTACAAGAACCATTCTCCCCTCTGTACTATCTAAATACAGCATTTGGCGTCAAGAAACATTTGACTCCCCCAGAGGACTTTGCGGCATAAGCGGCTGCTTTCACGGCCCCAGGATGGAGCAGGGTCGCCGAAGCAGACCCATGAGGCCGCGAAGTCCTACTGGGACGTGAGGAAAGTGCTTGACGTAAATGCTGTTGCAGTTTAACTCCACTATTTTTAGATGATACCCGTTGTTTCAGACGGCCTAGACGGACAATGAATTCATTTGCACTTTTGGAAATGTCAATGCAAAGCGTTAAGCAGCTCTCACAGATCGCAATGGATCAAGGCATAACATGAACACATGTACACGGGATCTTCAGCAAGCGAAATTCTTGCCATTTGGAGGTCGAGAGGCATCCAAAGTGGGACAAAACAGGCAAAAAAACCTCTCATCCCCTTAGTCTTTTTCTCTAATGTCGTACAGGTTATTGCACAGGGCAAACGAAAAAAAGATTCCTGCAGCAAAGCTGCAGTGGCTCATACGAGCTGGAGCGGGCCGTACAAGCTCAGATGGCCACCCACTGGAGGGCCTGGAACGGGCATGTAATGTAACAATAGTGACATTATTGTAGATTAGGCGCATCTAACAAGTAGCATTTTACGAACACTAGGTCACTGCACTCCGAGAGTGCTGCTGGCCGAGGACCAAGACAACGATAAGGGCTGTGGAGACATCCAAGTGTTCGTACAGGGTTACTTTGCTTTATGCTTTTACAGAGTTTTACGTCATATTGCCCATAATCATCACTCGTAGTTAGCCTTTGAAAGCCATAAAGTGGTGGATATCTTTTATTTTTGCTCGGTACACTACTGGCTTACGAGTCCTGACTCGTACTTTATCGCCTGGTGTCAGTACATGAAGAGGACGGATGAGTTTTCAATAGTTCTTTTCTGGCCCTTCTTCGTACAAAAAACATGAATGCAAAATGGACAGTTTGACGTAAAGTACTGCACAGGACACGCAATAGCGCAAGAGTATACCTAACTCCGAGGAACTGTGGGGTCTCTCCTGGTGCACTCGTCTCCGTCTCCATCTTGAGTGAGTCCACGTGTCCAAGGCAGAGGACAGTGGCGGCGACGCACCAGGGGAGCCCAATCACCGAGCACACGCCTATCATGATCCCCACGACCAACATGTCAAGGTGGTAGCCGCAACCTTTCTGCAATGGTACGTACATTTGAGGCGGGAACGACTGATAGAAGAGTCTCTGTCGTACTTACTTTCAACTTGTGCTCCGATCTGTTGACGATGACTGAAGTAATCTGCTGGTCCATGAAGAGCAGTATGGTGAGCAAGAGCGCTGGCACCAACGCTGCGAACGACATCCACCAGGCGAATGTGGGGCTGGTGAAAGGAATCACCCAGCCCCGAAGGTCTGATCGAGTGGGCTGAAGTAAAGGTAACGAAGTGTAAAGTGAACGAAAGACAGCTGTTAAAAAAAAGCGAAAAATGATCACACCCTGAAGACCGTAGGCACAATGAGCTTTGGCGTATGGAGGTTGAAGCTCATGTCCAACGCCATGAAAGCCAGGATAGCGAGGATCACGGCGTAGTCGCTCACAAGAGAGCGGACCTGCAAAGAGACGGGACAGCTCCGTAAGTGTAGTATGACTTATGAGGGGTTCTTGTCCGTCAGTCTTACTTTAGCAGGAAAGTATCTTGTGAACTTGAACTTTTTGAGCGCGTTGGCCAGCAGGAAAGTGCCAAAGAAGAGGATGACTGAGAAGAAGAAGATGTCGGGCACGTACGGGCACGCGTGCCCGCTGAGGACGCCTCCAAAGCTGAAACATTGGACGTGTGAATAAAAAAGTTCATCTTGGCCATCGTTGCGTTAATAGACCAATGGTTCTAAGAGGATAAAATCTCTTTCCCTTGCGTCTGGGATGGAGGAAAGCGGCGACGGCCGTTTGAGTTCGAGCGAGACTACTTCAAACCAAACTGAAGAGAATCGGACTGGGATGCTGTCGGAAGCGTTAGTGTGAATAAGAAAAAAGCACTGCAAATTCGCCGTTTTGTTGACTTCTAACTATAAATTATTTGTTGTGCTTCATTTTAGGAGACAAACCGACATCCAGTTCTCACCGAATGGGAGAAGGTCGACCGATGGTACGAATATTCAGCTTAGTTCAGTTCAGTCTAGTCCAATTTAGTTCAGCTTAGTTGAGTTTAGTTCAGCGCAGTTCAGCCTAGTTCAGCTAAACTCACCTTTGTTCAGTTCAGCTTACCTGCGACACCGGTGAATCCTAAGCAGAATTTCATATGCGTCTTCAAACTAGTCATACTCCTCTCTTTTCCAGCAATGAGTAATCCCACTGCATACCATAAATGCTCCATCAATCCCCCACTCTATAATAGTCCCCCTCTGTAATCAACCCCCCCCCCCCCCATGCACAGGAAGGAGTTGAACAATAATGTCCCATGGGAGATAAAAAACAGTGTGAATAACTACGAATTTACACAGTATGCAGGAACTATGCGTGTTGAGCAGTATGTACATTCCAGTTCCTTACGAACGCCATGTCAAGGATATACTATAGTAGTGTTGTTCTGTTGCATTGCAGCGATTTCGGTCTACTTACACCTCGCACTGCGATAAGTGCACGTGGTGCCAGGGAATGAGATGCATGTCATCCATCCTGAGGGTGCCATTGGCGGTCTTGTTCAGGTGATTCACTTCCTCCGGATGAGTCAGGGAGACGTTGGCAAGAAATTCATCAGAGATGTGGTCTGAAAGGAAACACCAAGATCACGGTGATGCTCTTTTACATGCGTACGTGCATTGTTGCGTCGAGTCGAGTCGATTCCTGTGTTCTACATCACACGTAACTCAGTTCGGCTATTCAGGGGTAAGAGAAGTGGACGGACAAGAAGTCGCATTTCTACCGTCATCCCTAGTACAAGATAGGTACTGTACAGACTGTGCTTATAATTCCAATGAAACCTTTTGACTAGAACAATGACATGTTGTGGTTGAGCGAGATGTTACCACGGCATAACAACAGACTCTTGCGCCTCTTCTGACTGCACCTTGGTGAAGTACTTTTCCGGCGTGAGCACTGTGAACTTGGCCAGGTCAAACTCAGCCCCACTGATTAGGTTGTCGCCATCCATGTCTGACACTACCAAGATGCGTTGTGCTGCCTCCCTTGCCCACACCTCTCCCCTGGGGTTGAGTGAGGAAAACAGTTCTTCCCTGGTTAGATATTCGTCACCATCATGATCGCAAGCATAAAAGGTCTTTTCTCGAATCTCCTGCGCTTTGTAATTTGGTGCTAGATACTCTTCCTTGGAAAGCTTCTGATCTAAGTTGCTGTCTAGGAAAATGAGGAGCAATTCTGCCTCCTTCAGTATGAGATGGTGGCTCAGCTCTGGATGAAGAAAGTCCCAAAACTCGTCAATGTTGAGCTTCTCTGGGTTGGATTGCGCAGCTTCTGTCCAGGCAGCCTTGGCCGCCGCCAACTCCTCCTGATACGTCCGGTCGTTCTTGTCCAGCGGCTGCCGTTGCTTGGAATTGAAGTCCTGCAGCCATTCGTCCCACTCCACCTGACCGTTGTGGTCTAGTTTGTCGAGGGCAAAGAAGGACTGCAAGTTGGAGTGGACGGCACTGAAACAGAGAGTAGTCATACAGGTAATAGATGTGCCAAATACTGTGAATGTACGGAGGCCAACTCAAGGCTTAGCAGTGCTGAGAGTTTGGCAGGACCCAAGGTATGAATTTAATTCGCAGATCATCTCTCATCCTCCAGACGGGAGGAGAAGAAAAGGTCATCTTTCAGCGCTTGACAACAGCAAAGTGTATAAGTGATTATTTCTGCTCGGCTCACATTCCTCATCCTGTCAGTGCTACTGCAGTGAAGTGAAGGGCGCCAAATTATCAACGTTCGGTTGAATGGGAAAAGAAAAAAGTGCTGCTTGTTGCTAACTAACGTGGTTATATCTCATTTCATTTTTGCTACTGATCAGAAAACTTTTGGAAACAAGTCTGACCAGTTTGCCATGTGTGCAAAAGAAGCACGCATGCATGCATGTACTTTGTATATGCATCCACTCACATGTTCTGGTGTCGCTCTATGACCATCTGGATGGCCTCGGTCACCTCGTTTTCCGACAGGAACCCATCGGCAGAGGCATCGAGAGTGGAGAATAGCTTCTTGGGATCCTTGGAGAGATTTATCTCGTTTCTTCTCGGGTCTGAGAGTGCAGGTGTGGCAACAACGGACGTCGTGGCCGAGTGCACGGGGCGATACTTGTTGGCCACGACCGTGCATGTAAGGATGAGCAGCAAGTAGACAGTGACGCCAGCCACGTTCATGCTGCATTTGCTTGGTGGCGTCTTCTTGAAGGGTCTTGACCATGGAGGCCACAGACACCACGGAGGTGCTCTCAACGTCGTCTTCATGTTTTTCCTTGAGTGCTTTCACCTGTCGCACCTGTTGCTCGAAGAGGGCAAGGATTAGCTTGTGCGCACTCAGGTAAAGGTGAGTCAGGAGCGCTCGATTATAGGAAGACTGAGAAGACTCAGGACTCATACATCTCTGGGTTCTCCAGGTTCTTGAACTGGTCCGGTGAGTGCAAAGGAAAACAGCCCAATTTGACGTACTTCAATACAGTCGATGAATATTATTGGGACGCCTTCCGAAGTTTAAGAGGCTGGGCGAGACTTCACTGGCGTTGTGTGCCACTGTGCGTCGTCAATCGGGTGTCGAGCCGAGCCGAGCTTTTGCAAATGCGGGTCACCGGACTGAGGCCGGTTGCTTACAGCAACATTTGTCTGTTCACCCGTGCTGAGAGCAGACTGCACAGTAGTACGCATCTATATGCTATTTTTCCTGGACTCGATCAAAATTTAAAATGTTTCCATGTTCAATTCACAGTGAATTCATTCTAGCCCAATGCGTAAAGTGAAGGATTATTGTTTGGGTCACCTTTTATGTTGCTTTATGGAGTGCGAGAGCTTTTCTTTAGCACGACAGACTGGAGGAGAGAGAAGGTTTCACGAAGGAGGTGATAGTCCAAGAAAAATTCATTTTCCTACCCTGGCCGAACAAATAAAAGTACCACCTGTGCAAAGAGTGCTTGGGGCTTGCGAAAAGTTGGAATTTCAAAATATTCAGCTACAATTTGGAGTTTCGGAAACTCTAGAGTTTTAATTTGGATTAGAAGTGCCATACCACCCATACTGACTTTGTAAGCCTTACCCCTGACAACTATCTTAAGTGAAACAAAGCACATCATTGTAGGGCATATAATCCAATACCAGTTTTTTCTTCTCTCCTCTTGACACCAACAGTTCAGTATATTAGGCTTTCTTTTCTTTGTTCTGCTTCTCTGGAAGTTTTAACTCCCACTTGGAAAGTGTTGCATCCAGCAGGGACCTCTGACATCTTGCTTATCACACATAAGAGGGGGGCAATTTGCTGATTGGTTAATGAAATCAGAGTTGCCAGAAATACTTGTCTAAGAATAACTTCACGCTCAGCTTGGAGAATAGTTGCCAAATAGTTGCCAAAAAAAGGAAGGTTAATTAAACCTGTTAGCCATGCATTGCCATGCCATACATTCGAAGCTTATCTCCTTAGCATACTGAGAGTTACATCTACTCCGTAAATGTAGCATAAACACACACGTCATTTGGAAGATAATGTTGTTACCTGGTGGTTCACAGTGGCAACCCTCCTCAGGGAATGTCATGTCCTCCGGCTCAAAACCAGTGTGCACCTTATACTTCTTGGACATTTCTGCAACAGTTTGGCTCTGTTTGATGCAAATGAACCAAGTGTGCGCATGAGCCCTTACTGTAAAGTTTCTTGAGGGCTTCCACGATGAAGATGATGCCTATGAGTGCCGCGAAGCTTTCCTCGGTGAACCTGGTGAAGTATCTGACTATGGCTGATACGTCCAGTGCCACAATCACCAAGCAAAGGAGGCTGGCCCAGAGGCCGATCCACAGGCGAAAAGTCATATACTCAATTTCATAAGATCTGGAAGTGAAAATGAGGCTAGACCATTTTTTAATGTCTGTCTGCGTGCTACATTTGTTTCAAGACTTTATTTCAAAACATTCTAACCAGATAGGATGAAGGGATAATCAGTTTTTGGGTCTCGTTCCCGCCTTCAAAATTTTATCAACGCAGAATATGAGGATGTTAGCTCAACGTCACAAATTTGATGTACATCTGGTTAGTTACTTTCCAGATACTAAAGCATTGTAGTCAAATGAAACTGACAAGAAAGTGCGTTTAGATTTGCCTTCCAAATCTGAACACCTTGTTGTGTTCTGAACTTCAGTGTTAAACCAAACTCAGTAGACGACTCCTTTCCCATTGTAGGGAACGTTGTTTAACGTGAAAGCAACAAATGACTTTCTCAGCTAAGCATTTGGTAATCAAAGATAACAGCTTTTTTTCCTTTTCCGGAAAACATCTACTCAAGTCACAGCTTCGTCTGTCACTTTATATCAAGGCATGCTCAAGGTAGGTACTAAACATGTCTGGTTAATGATCATCATCTGATGGATGAACCATAGTCATTTGTACCTGTCTGTAAATATACCTAACGCCAAAGAAGAGTATGCTGGTAATCCTGAATTGCTGATACTTCTGAGAGGCCAACTTATTCCTCTGCAATGACTGTTCAACATGCAAAATACGTCATTTACAGATTTTGCTGGGGTAGTGTTTTGCTCTAAAACAGGGGGTGAAAATAGTTTTCGTTTCGAAAACTATATAACTACATCTTCACATGCGGTAACAAACCTGAGATTTCCAAAATTTTCATGCTTGGGTCTAGCTTAATATACGCTATTATACAGCACATCAAAATAAGAAGACCTTGTGGCGTAACTCTTATAAATATGTATTTCCTGCATCAATTCCATTGGACTGCTTCTCATGAGCCTTGTGCACCGGCTGCGTAAGATTAGCTTTGGATCGATGTGCGCTTCTTCAGCAGCCGCTAGCATTGATGAAATGTGTGCAACGGCAGCATGATCAACTTCAGCTGCACGTGCAAAATAGAGTCTATGCTTAACTCGTAGGCCGCTCCGCTTTCCGCTTTATGTGACATTTAAAAATTTTCAAGGTTGCAGCTGATCTGCGTGGGTTCGTCAGGTTCTTTCTACACCCAGTTCATGCATGAAAAACACTATTTGTAAAAAAAGACTTTGTCCTGTTTGATCGTTTGATTCAGAGTGGCCTGAAAGTGACTGAAGAGTCCTCTGGTCATGAAGAATCACACAAATGGGCATTTTTTTTTAAGTACTTCATCTTCTTGTACGAAAGAGCTACAAGAAATGGGTGTTTTCGAAGATTGGTAGGAAAAATAAGGACAATAAAGTAAAATGAGGACAATAAAGTAAAATTAGGACAATAACGTAAAATGAGTACGACGAGTAAAATAAGAACAATGAAGTGTTTCATTGGTGGAAATTTTAAGACAAAAAAATCCGTTCCTTGTAAGAAAAATAAGCTTTTTATCCGCACTATACCTTTTTGTGTGTAATTTGTTAAAAAGAAAAAGCAAGAAAAGCTTGGCAAGCAATATTTTCAGAGAAAACCTCATCAGCCACTCTTTGGAAGGGCACGTTTCAGCCTCCTTTTTTGTCCTGACACCTCAGAGCAACAGATGCAGCTCTTGATCTGCATCAGCTTTGCTTTATCAGATAAGAGAGTTGCATCTTTTGCTTCTCGGAGTCGAAAAAGTGTCACTTTTGGTCATGATTGAAAAAAGTCTTTTTTTTAAGTTATGGAGGAAGGAAAAAAAGGTGACATTTTCACAGAACGAAGAGTTAAGCAGAATTAAGTTAAGGATTCCAAAGGAAACTGACACAAAATTTTTAAGAGAGTTGCAAAGATATATTGTACAAAAAGCATTTTAAGTGCAAGTGCTTTATTTTAAGAGTGTCGACATCTCATTTGGGAGCTACATAAGCCTCGAAGCTTAGCAAAGGAAAGCTCTATACAGAGTAACTGATACTTTTTTCCTCTTTCAACCTCTCACCTCATCTCATATCTATTGCACCTGTGCAGCTTGGCAGCCAATGCAAACTTGTTTCTGTTTCTTTTGCTTACTGAGCCAAGAGCTTTTTTACTCGAACTTGAGTCATAGACCTTGGTCGCAAGAAGCATTCCCCCCTGTCCAATCGCTGCATACGATGCTCGAACAGTTAAGCTGTGCTTTTCGTGCCAAGCCTATTCTTGGCCACCCAACATGATGCATCAATGTCTGATTTGGGCGAAACTTTGTCGTGATTAGATAATGATGGCAATTGGCCACTTGACCTGCCCTGCCCTTCTCTCCTTAACAAATGACTGTGTCAGACGAAGAACTGGATTTATTTAGCAAAACTTGCTCTTGGTGCACACACATGGCCATTTGTAAACTCTGGGTTGACGCGAAGATGCCATTTTTTTGCAAACAGTTGTTTATTTTCGGGACCTTGGAACAGAGAGGGCGAAGTGTGTAAGCAAATCTTTCCTTCTCGTTCTTATCGAACTTAAGATTGATTCCGAGTGGGCACAACTTCTACACCGTGAGGGGGGACTGGCGGGCGGACATGTTGTTACACTAGGTGCGTTCTCCTTACGTGCAGAAGTCGACGAGGATCTTCTCGAAGATGAGCACGGGCCCGGTGCAGCCCAACACCGTGAGGGGCTGCCCGCCGAACAAGCAGAAGAATCCTCCTGCCAGAGCATGGCCTAAGAATGATTCCAGCACTCCTTGTCGACCTTCTGTCACGTCTCCCAGGAACCCCCCGAATGTGATTGCCTTGGTCACCGTCGCCAGATAAATGTAGATGATGGAGGCGATCGTCTGGATGTGCAGGGCGTCCGTGAAGTCCGAGCGTATCCTGCAGTTACGTTAGGCTTCGTTAGGTTTGGTTAAGTCAGGCACCCGTCCGTGCTACACGGACGGGTCGCCAGGGACTCGTATTTGCCAACTGTTTACCAAGGTGCTCTCCGTTTGATATCATTGATGAGCCCTCCAAAGAGCCTTCCGGTCATCATGAGCGCCTCGTCCTTGTCCCTGCTGGGCGGGACTCCCGCCTGCTTGGCTGAAGCTGCCTCGAGCACCTTCGCCGAGGCCTCAAGGAGACTCAGTGCATCTTCGCTGCCTCCATCCTTTTGGTCGCGGTCGCCGCCTCCGCCGCCTCCGCCGCCTCCATCGTCTGCTCCGTTGGCCAGGTCTACCTGGGTCTCGGTCCTGCTGGGTGCCGCTGAGTGCTGTTGCATGTGGTGTTGTCGCAAACTGAGGAGTCTATAACGGAGACAGACCAATGTGTAGAACGTGTGTAGGCACAAGGACAGCATCATCCCCATCAACGTCGTCAACAGTGGAACGTCGCGTAGTAAACCTCGAAGGTATGTCTCAGTCGGCGGCAAGTATATCTTAACTTTGAGACATAACAAAAGTCGCGGACGTGACTTCTGACGAAGGATAACCCTTCTCTAGCAACAAAATCATAACAGTTACTACTACAGTGGTAGTAATATGCTGATGTCGTCAATCACGAACTCTTCATAAGTTCGTCGAAAATTGAAGTACTTTCGATGCAAGTCAGCACGACGACTTGGCGACTGACCTGGAGTCCAGAGACGGCACGTTCTTTGGCGGCTCCAGCCTGATGGTCGGATCCCATGCCGAGGGCGCCAGCACCGTCACCTCCTGGGTGTAGTTGACGAACGCACCGAAGATCTGGTGGGCGTTCCTAGCGCGGTACGCAACTAGCGGGAAGATCTGAAAATCGTACCGTGGCGCAGGTTACAGAAGTTATGCTGTGACAGTGTCACACGGAAAAAATCCTTCTGTGCACTAGAGGAAAATTAAATACAGCAGAACCTGACTGTCATTAGCGGTCAGGTCATTCCTATCAGCTTAATCACGAGGGCAAAGAAAAGCAGCTTTTGCATCACCTGAAGGGTCCAAGAAACTGTTGAAAGAAGCCTTTGTTTCACAGGGAGCAACTTACGAGTACAAGCGGTCAACAACAATAGCTCACAACATCACTCAGCTGCTACTCTGTCATGAAAATAAAAGAGCTCTCAGCTTATTGCTACAAGGTCCGAAAGGGGCTGACGACAACGGTTCGACCAGCATCCCATTAGAGCACGTGTGCCGAGACACGTCCTCTTATGAGGCCACATGTCTTTCTTTCTTCTCTTTCTCTCTTTCTTTCCTTGTTCCTTCTTTCTCTTACTCTTTCTTCCTTCTCTCTCTTTCTTTCCTTCTTCCTTCTCTCTCTTTCTTTCCTTCTTCCTTCTCTCTCTTTCTCTCCTTCTTCCTTCTCTCTCTTACTCTTTCTTCCAAACCACAGCGCTAGGGTGAAGTCAGCAACTCGGAAAGTCAACTCCAAGGTTACCTGGTCGGACATGAGGGTGCCCAAAGCTCTGCCCACTTCCACCACTCGAGTTTCTCCTCCTGGTGGAGCCAGGACTATGCAAAGAAATCTGAAGATAAAGAGGGGGTGAGAATGGATGAGAAAAAGACACAATCTGTGCCTTGAGTCCAGCAGAATTATGAATGAAGGACCTTGTTGGCGCAGTGATTTCACTGATGTCGTCCAACACGGCCGCCGTCTTCAGCCTCGCCCACAGCGTGACAGGCGAGGCTCCCTGGGGTAGAATGGTCATCGTGGCCGCCTGGATGTTGCAGCACTCGGCACCGCGTGGAACTTTCTTCATGAATTGGTTGTGGGACCGCTAACAACAAAAAAGGGACAACTACGGTGTTGAGAGGTGGCGAAACAGTTGCTAAATCACCATGCGCATGCTCTTCTCTCTTTCGGTGGTGGAGGTGCTGTTCGCCCTGGGGATGGGGCCCATCGTCAAGCCGCCTTCCACGCTCAAGGAGGCCGGCGAAGGCGACTGGAGTGCCAGTGACGAGACATTGGTCGAAGCAGGACCTTTTTCTTGCTGTTGATGATGATGAGGGTGGGGGAGATGTAAGTGAGGCTTTGTTAGTGATGAAGCAGACGAGTGGATTGGGCGCGTAGAAGGATTGCGGACTTGACGTTGGCGGTGGGTACTTAACGAGTCTACGTGAAGAAAAGTACATGCGTTATACACAGACAGCCTTTCGCACCATGAATTACGTCCTGTGCTACGGGTACAGCAGCAGGTACATGAAGGATGCACTTGCCTGTGTCCTTTTCCTCGAGTGACTCTTTGCTCTCGCTCCTACTGGGCACCTCCGAGCTCGGGGCGCTCCTGCCCAGGTGCGTGGAGCTCCCGCCCACTTCAGTCACGCTCGTCATTCGTCCAAACAAATTGAGCTTCATGCGCAGCTTCACCCGGTGTCCCAGAGCGAACTTGATCTCGTCAAAATGGGAATGATGCAGGGCGTTGGGCTTGTCGTGGTCCTCGTTGCCGTGGTGCTCGAAGTACAGGCGGCTCAGATCATCTGGAAGGTGTAACACTGAGCTGCTGCCACCGATGTAGATCACTTTTTTGTTTTTGTTTTTCACCTTCTACACCACGTACTAATACTACTACTTGCCCATAATCTCCGCAATGTTGCTTCCTTCGACGTTGAGAGCAACCAGCCCATCCTCCATGGACTGCCTGAGGTCCGTGAGGGCGGAGAGCCTGAGAGCTGGTACGTAGGGCTTGCTCCAGCGTTTGCCCCCGTCTTCAACGTCCTCTTGGAATTTTACCCATCTGCCAGTAAATAACACGTGTGATGCTTTCCATGCTGCTTAAGCACCAGTGCGTACGTACTGTACGTTCTAGCTTATGTATAAGGTATGCGTGTACATTCTGCATAGTCGGCAGGACCCTCCCCACGTTCTTGTCATGTCCGTTATGGACGTTTCCAGAAGTCACTGAGAGTACACTTACTGCGTGTAAGTACTATTATTGATCAAAATATTGAACTAACGCACCTCGAGGTTTCTCTCCAAGTCTCGTCGACTTCGTGATACATCACATTGAGCTGGGTAAAGAGCGGCAGCACAGGGTTCTCGGGCAGGGCGGCGCCCACGCCGACGGTGGAGGCGGCGGTGGTGGTGGCGGCCGCGCCCTCCCCATTGCTGAAGTCACCCGCTGACGCGGAATGCTCCATGGTGAATGAGCGAATGCGCAAGTGACGGCGACCGGCGGCCACTCTAGCAGCGGCTCTGGCGGCTGCGGCTTTGGCGGCGTTGAGAGGCGGCGGCGGCTGGATCCGCACCAGTAGCGGCTGACTCTGTCGCTGGAGCGGCTCTTTGCTGGAACTCTTGTGAGTCTCGTCGACGACGGTGACAGCGACGGCGTTGTTGCACCCGTTCCCGTCGACCTCTTCGTTCTTCTCGGACTCTGTGGAAGAGAGTGAAGGACTAGAAAAAGTTCCATCATTTTCAGGCACTGGTCGTTCGGCTCCGAACTGGTTCCCCGTCATCCTTTATTACGTCCGCATCGATAGATATAGTAGTGTGCAGTGAATGTGTGCCAAGCACAACAAATCTGATCTATGGGAATGAAATCAGTGGCGATGAGAAGGAAGCCAAAGCGGGTGGCAGCGCCAGTAAAGTGTTCAGGCGCACGAGAGAGTGGATCAGGAGTGACCTGGGGGAAGGGCGGGGGAAGTGTGAAGATATTTTGGACTTTTTGGCTCACAGGGTCCTAATGACATAAAAGAGGTTCGGCGCAAAGTTTGGACTGCTCCCGACCCTTTAGGGCGGGTCTGAAAGAGCATCGTCACCTCCATTGGCGAGCGCGCACAGACCCACACATCCACAGCGTTGCAGGACAGGATTTACTTATCGAAGTGCATCCAAGGTGGGCAAAGCAGGAGTGTTGAGAAACCTCTTCTCTGCTCTGGTCCACTTCTTAGTAGATAAAAATAGTTGGGCATTCCTCGTTGGGATGAAAAAGAACCTGTCTTATGTACTGTAGGTAGTACAGTAAATTGGAGTGGTCTTGATATTGAAGTGTTGCTAGACTTGTCGTACAAATGGGCAATAAAGCCCACCCGTTACTTGCGGGCGGGCGAATTCGCTCGAAAAATGTCACACTCAGAGATGAAGTGAATCTTAACACTGACATATGGGATTTTTTTGCCACCACCCTCACACAGTAGCACAGGGTGCGTGCAAAGGAGTGTCATCCCATGAAATATTACTTATTTTTCACAACTACAGAAAAACTTGAAGTTTACTTGCTTGCAAACAAAGAGTCACGATATCGTGTGAGAGACATCTGTTTGTTTCTACAAATTCGAGGCCTCTCCTGCATTTTTATTGGTCACTGTGTGTCCTCTGTTGAAGCCTCAACGTGAGTCGAAGGACTCATCAGACTTAAAGTTCTTTCTCTTTGTTGAATAGAACACAATGCCTAGAATATAATGCCTTCCGCTAAATGTAGAATAAGTGCACGTAGTAGAATTCCGTCAGTATATATTTAGGATAGAGCATGCGGATATACCGATTAGTACGTTAGTACACTGCGAGTAGCAGTATATTTACTTCTCTCTTCGGCAGCAACGCGTTGACTAAATCGGCGTTCTACTGTTCAAGTCATTTTAAAAAACCTGGTCGGGTTGACACTCATTGACATGCACACTGTACGCAGTGCTGACTGCGCTTGCCCATTTTGCCCAACAAGACTCCATCAATCGCGTTTAGAGCTTCCCACATAGTTTACGTAAGTTAACTGTCACTTCACAGTGCGTATGTATATGATGAACGTGGAGGCGTCCATAGACTATGTCGGTGTTGAAGGAGCAATTTCATTTGTCAGCCTCTGTGCCGTGTTGGTGCTTTCATTCGCGCCTGTGCCAACAGACAACCTTACAAGGACCAACTCGTACAAGTGCGACAGGATTAGCATTGAGGGGACGTCTTTCAGCACCCAATGAGGCAAAGTTAAGAAAGCAGTTAAGAAAACTTTCCTGAAAGTTAGAAGCGTGTTCCTGTGTGCGTCTGACCGGGTCCCTCAACCACTTGAGCTACTTGCGCGGGTCACCACACCAGTCAGTGTCCCAGAGTCAAATTAGATCTGCCGCACACCCTTAACGATGGATAAGCTTCTTTTTCTCTCTACTTACTCAAGTGGACTCAGACACTTCCCTACGTGAGTCTCGACTGGACGCGAGTCATTTCCATTGTAAGCGCACTCACTGACGCTGTCGCACCTCACACCCTTCCAGGTCGGGTGTCAGCTCAGAACTGAGGCAGAAGCGTTGCTTCAGTTCCTCCAATTCCGGATTTGCTGACAGCAGTGGACTCACTGTGACAGGCGTTACTTGACGCTTACATGAAAAAAGAAAAAAAGAAACTTGCGTGTCTTCACTTCTTCGGCCCCTCATGTGGCTGGCAGCAATGGCGATCGCACTACAGTTGTCTTCGGTAAAGGCATCCCATCGAGACCCAAGGCGTTCATCACAGTGACTGGTGTACTCTTGTATAATGCAGACGAGTAAAAAACCAATGGCTTTAATTACACGCCTTCAATCATATGTTTTGGGGTGGGTTCCTCTCTAAGTTAATACACCAGAATGTGAGCGAAATCATACCTTTGTACGTAGACTTTCCAACTCACAATACTTAAATTACCCACCACAATTCAACTTTTGTATTTTCATGACTTTAACGGACAAAAATGCCTCCTTTTGTGATGCAAAAAAAAAAAATTGGGACCTGTAAGAATGATGAACTTAGCTGGGTTATGACGATAAATAGAGACTACCGTAGTACAATATTGTCCACAGCTGGAGCAACAGACACTGTAAAGGTAGAATTCTGCTTTGGCTATTTTTAGGAAAAATGAACTTTTCTCAATTTTGCTCACAAAATTGGGACAAACTGCTCACGAACCAAAAAATGGATGGTCAAGAAATGAGCGTAATCCCCTCGATGTTTTGCTTTTGTGGGAAAAACGCCAACAGCATCTTTCGAGATGACCGGAGCAATCGGTGCAGGTCTAGTCCAGGATTGCGGAACTTCCTTAAAACAGGATGAAGTGCGGTGTGCACACTCAAGTGTTTCCGAAATGCTGGAGAAGCTCTGAGCTGTCATAGCAGTCATGTCGACTGAGCACATTGACAAACGTCAGATAAAAAAGCCTCCGAATGAGCTTGAGGTAGTAAGATCTGTCAGTCAAAGTCGCCAACTGCGGCCTCTCAAAAATCTACAGTTTGCTTTGATCACCTGGAGTACGTAAGCTAGTGCGAATGCACCCTGGAAGGTAAAATGCTGCCCATCTTTTGGGAGTTGCTGAGTTGAGGCCACTCCAGGAGCTCGGATGAGAGGAAAAACACTCACCAAAGTTTGTTGGGAATGTCTTGAATGCTACGAAATCCACTTCACACACACAGTTGTTTTTGTCGTTGATGCTTGCTTGATGCATAAAACTTGTCTTCGTCTACTCCATTCCACTTACTCTACCGTTGCATCGGGCTCCTTCGCTCATTCGCTCAGGGGCCCTTGAGGTTCATATGGAACATTAGGACGTTAGTATCCGATTGCATGAGGAGGCTCGCATCAGCCGCAACATCTCCCCCCAGCCTCAGTCTAATACCAAACGTTTCGCGAAAAGTTCGCAAATTTCGAGGTCAGAGCAAAGATGTGTATCAAGAAAAGTGAAACATATAAATATTTGCGCTTTGCAAGGTTTGGCAACTGCGCAAGTGTGACTTGGGTGCGAAAATTGCCAAGTTGTCAGTTGAATAATGAAAATATTACATCATTCTTAACAAGTTCTGTCGGTACTATCATCCTTTGGGGGGGGATAGTTGTGAGGATGTCACCTGGTACAGGAGTTTAGATTTGACCCAACTGGCAACCCCTTCAAAGCCGATGATGCTGACTTAAAGTACCGGGTGGTTGAGATCACTCAACTCCGAACTGCTCTTCCAAGTACATGACCAGCGACAAAAGCCTCAAGACCAAGGCCGACACACAGACCTGCGCGTGCCGCCAATACAGACCTTTTGGACGATTGGTGCATATGTCAATGCAGCTGTCCGAGACGCTGCGAATGTGGGCTGTCGGCTCCCTCGAGTAGATCCTGAGCAGCGGCAACGTGTTCTTCTGGTCACTACTCGATTTCGCCATGTTTTTCTTCCCCTTTTTTCCCCTTCTACTGTACAGTCTAGGCCTGCAATGCGGTGTTTTCACGATATCATCGTCTTCGAGCTTTGTCCCATGGAAAAGACCGCCGATGATGGACTAACGATCAAGAAGGCAGAGAGGGGACGGCGAAAACGCTCGCTGGAAGAAAGTTGTGCGAGCTTATTGTGTGTGTGTGTGAGCTTGACGGACGTAGGTGAGGTGAACGCGTGTAGGCCCAGGAGCGACGGCAGCGACGGCAGCGACAGCAGCGACAGCGGCCACGGTGAGGAGGAGGCGTCGGCGACAAGAAAGCACCCGGATGACCGACTGATTCTTGGCTGCCTTCCTTGGCCGCTATTCAGAGAAGATCGCACATTTCTCGTTGTCTCCGCGCGTGTTTTTTTTTTTCTTCATATCCTCCCTTACACACATTTCATGTATGAAGCGAAAAATGCATTTTTGTCCGTTGGTTTGTCTGTCCAGCTGTGGGCAGCCGAATTCCCGCATGGACGTGGATGGACCAGACACGCTCGACTATGCTGACTGGGGCTGCCCCCGACCGACTGCATACGCAAAGTCATTCGGTCCAGTACAGTGTGGGTGGGTGGAACATGAGGAAAGCTGAACGACTGACAACGATTTGCTCAGTGACGCTCACACCATTGTCGTCTCAGGTGGTAGCACAAAAAGCGTCCAACTTGGCCAACTTGGCCAGCTTGACCGCGGACGTCGACGTAGAATGAAGTAAGTAAAACACGAGATGTGACCTGAGCTCGATATTGATTGACGACCATAATCAATGCATGCGTAAGCAAAAGAAGGGAGGATTTGCTGCTGTCACTTTTTTGAGTTTCGCTTCACCCTGCAGTGCAGTGGATATCACCCACCTGACAGGTACCGGTCCGCACCAATCAAGTATTGCCCGGCCGTCTTGTAGCACCACATTTTCCGGGTTTCGACTGCGCTGATTTGACCTGTCCGAGGCTTGAGATTGTCCGAGCGAGGGCGGAAGCCGGAGGACGACTTACGTGAGACCGAGGACAGGTCAAAGCCTCAGTCAAGACCGAGAAAATATTGTGCACATCACGGCCTCAGTCGAGATCGAGAAAATATTGTGCACATCACGGACAGCCAATTATTGGTAATTCAACGTGAAATTGTTGCTTTTTTCCCCCTGAAAAACCTAGTTACGAATAGTTGATGTCGAAGTACATATGCAGCCTTATAAGACACCACAGCAAACAAATGGAAAAAAATTGAAAAAAAAAACCCTCGCTAATACGTACAGTTCAGAACATTTCAGCTATATTCAGCTCCCCAAAATATTTTCCCCCTGCACTAAAAAGTTCGACAGAAAAACAACAAATTCGCCTTAAATGTAGCACAGCACTTCACGGTATAAAACAGGTGCACTACGTAGCAGTGGAGTCTCAGTTGACTGCTAGGAAAAACACACACAGCTTCTTTTGTCCTACAACGTCCATATAGTAAGTACAGGTGATATTACCTGATGGTGCTGATGTTTGTTCCACTGCCTCAGCCGCTTGGTTCTTCTGACCAGACTTTCCATTGCCGCCAACTTCATCACTTGTCGTCATTGCTACTTTCACTATTCGTGTCCTGGAGCTGCAACAAGAATGACGAGACCACGACTTCATTGCATTTGTTGCATTTGTTCATTGGGTGCCTCAGATGTCCAGCTAGGTCAGTGTTTGCAATGTGTGCAACATTGCTATTAGATAAGTACATCACTCAGGAGGCGATAGTGCATAGACTGACTGCATAGCAATTGTCTCTAGCCTGGTAGTAAAGTATGAGTAGCTTTCGCATTATGCGCGTCGTGTAGTGCGTACAACAACTGTTGATCAGGGTATGGAACTCCCTGCATGTCTGTGTGCCGTTTTTTGTTCGGTGCAGGGTAGTGCCTGCTGTGCGTACAGTGGAACGTCTCTACGAGAATCAGCTTTCGATTCTTACGTTCCACTGTAAAGTAGTCACTCCATGCAGTCGCAAAGGTCCATCAGCATCCCAGTTGTGAGTCTACTGTGAGGACATGGACTAAAAACTCGAGACACACTCGTCCATGGCTTGAACGTGTACATTTCTACACTTCCTTGGAAGTGACAGAGCTCTCAAGATCATAGAAAGGAGCTCTCACCACTGCGCATCTCCAAGTCGTCGTCAGCTTGAGCTTGGGAGAGTCATGCGTATCAAGACTGCAACTTTCGGACTCTTTCCGGGCGGGACTGACCTGTGCAGTCCGGACTACTACATAGGATAAAAACCTAAAAGTTTAGTGAAGAGCCTAAGATGTTCCTTTCAAAGGTGTGATAATACAGTCTGAAAAAAATTGAGAAAGACGTGCAGCAGGCTGCGAAATTTTAAGAAATTGTGAGAGATGAAGAAGCAAAGATATTCGTCAAAATGCAATTTCCGTTACCTCAATTGGCGAACTTCTTCAGCCAAAATTGGCAAGTCTATGAATTAATCAGTCACTGTTTTCGTCCAAAATGCGTCGTTTCCACTTGAACATCCTACGCTGTACAGTAGAACTCGGATAAGCGAAGTGGGATTGAGGCTCAGATAGTTGCAAGCCTTTTTTTCTTTTCACGCGATATGGGTCAGGAGGGCAATGCAAGTTTGACATGCGTAAGACCAATGTCTTCAGATTATGCAGGATTTTTACAGCCTGCTTCCATCACTGATGTATGTGATTGCCACGATGATGCTCATGCAACGATCATGATGACAGAAGTGACACTAAGAAGAAAGGACCCATTATGAAAATTCATGCTAGAAGCTGGACTGACCTGGGTCACTTTTAAAGACATTAAGACAGAGGACATTTTCTGCCTAGCAGCTCAAACGCAATAACCCCAACTGATCCGAACCTAACGTGGACGCACAACACTGCAATTTCCCCTGACCATGCCAACAGATTCCAGACGCATGTCCGTATTTTTCTGGAAGACTTAAATGAACTTTTTTGTAACAAATGTTGTTGAGGCGAGTCTCAAGTATTATCGCTCAGTGGGTCCGCCTTCACAATCACAGCCTCCACGCGGCGCAGACCTTGGTGAAGGCACCAACTGACATCTCGTCCCAGTGCTGCCTGATGCTGGTCCTGACAGTCTCTACATGAGGTCGCGAGGTGCCATTGGTCAGTCTCTGGAAAGAGCCCCAGATAAAATCCGGTGAAGAGGTTTGTCACATGGAGATCTTAGTAATTGCAGGATCTGTGTTGATATCGGCTTCCGGTGCTTTCGGAGAAGTCTCCTCTGTCTTAAGACCGCTTCCACCACTTCCAAGTTGTCTCTCAATGCCCCTGCAATCCTGCTGACCCTTCTTTACGCTGAAGACTGCGTAGACCTCAGTGAAGATGACGACGGCACGAGGGTCGACTCCGGAGTTGATCAAGTCCGACATCACTTTTAGCCCTTTGCGAGCTCAAGATTGGAGATGTCAAACGCACGCGTAAAAGGAGACAAGCACAACTTTCGGAAGAAAGAAACTGCATCTCAAAAGCTCTTTCCTGTGAGCGGCAAATTCAAATTGAAGATTACTGAAAATTTTCCGCACCCGTTTTTTTTTTACCTGCTGCTCGGTCAATTGTAAGACTCGGTTGCTTCCAACTTCTGTCCTGCCTGCCTGATTATCCGACTTCCACTGTATATTTCGACTGACTTTTCTCGCATGATTCTATCGGGAGCTTCGCTAGTCGCGACCATGACGATGAGTCCGATGACACTGGCAGTCTGTCGGTCTGTCTGTCGGTCGGTCTATCCGTCTGTGTATTTGTGTATACGTCCGTTCGTACCTATTGTCTTTGCTTCTTCTCACAGGAGTCTGAGGACTTTTCCTTTCCAAGAGCTTCGTCTATTCTCAGTCGTCGAAATCAAGAAAAAAGAAGACTTTGATTTCGAGCTCCTCAATTGTGAGTGAGGAGATGAAGAAAGCTTTCTTTCCACTCTCTTCCAAACTGCTGTTGCCAGCGAGCTCTTCATACTTGTCTTCCACTTGTCTTCGCAGCACAGGAACTGGTCGACCATGAAGTAAGAGTACGTTGGCGACAGCAGCATCAAGGAAAGAAACACAAACACACGCACCCACACAATGCTGACGACTTTTTCTACCCGCATACATCATAAATGTACAAAAAAGAACGCTTGCGTGCGTGCGTGAGCGCGCGCCAATGTGTGTTCGAGTCGGAGGAGAAAGCTCTCCGCGAGAGGGGTGAAAAGGTCGCTGCTGTCGCCTTCGTCGACGACGTCGACGACGACGACGACGACGACGACGACGACGCTGTTGCTCCTGCTGCTCTTGCTACTCAACAAGCAATTGGCAAACACGTGGTACCCGACGGGCGTATCGACCCCTGTTGCACCTCCTACACTCGACTGCAGGGAGAGACAATTATGGCAACGCAGTGTCAATTTGCACTGCTGCCTTATCAAATCCACTGTGCTGAGCAAATATAATGTACAAGTACTCGTGCACATGAACGGCTACATGTGCACGACCGTTCAGTGGAACACGTTTAACCGTGCACGCTTGGAGCAGGGAAAAGGGTAGGATTAAGGGTTGGGCCCAGCATTCGTCAAAAAACCTGCCTGACGTCTGGCAGGTTTTTCTACTAAGAGGCTTGGTTGGATCAGCCGAGTCAAATTAGGATTAGTTGTTAAGCCAAGTCAAGTTAGATTAGCTAATCTAAGTCAAGTTGGATTAGCTAATGTAAGTCAAGTTAGATTAGCTAATCTAAGTCAAGTTGGATTAGCTAATGTAAGTCAAGTTGGATTAGCTAAGCTAAGTCAAGTTAGATTAGCTAAGCTAAGTCAAGTTAGATTAGCTAATCTAAGTCAAGTTGGATTAGCTAATGTAAGTCAAGTTAGATTAGCTAATCTTAGTCAAGTTAGGATAGCTAAGTCAAGTTGGATTAGCTAAGCTAAGTCAAGTTGGATTAGCTAAGCTAAGTCAAGTTGGATTAGCTAAGCTAAGTCAAGTTGGATTAGCTAATCTAAGTCAAGTTAGGATAGCTAAGTCAAGTTGGGTTAACTAAGATTAGTTGTTAAGCCAAGTCTAGTTGGGATTAGTTGCAAAGCTTTGTTTGGTTACGTTAAGGAGTAATAAAAAAATTGGTGCCAAAGACGACGTCTGCTTGACATCTGAGGAGCAAAGTTTTTGAAGTCCGGCACATTTCTGACTCAAAAGCTGCCCCCTTCAGCGTAGTGATTGTTGCCTTATCGGGGCACTTTTGACTTTGGCAATGTTGCATGTATGAGCAAGTTGCATGATTATGCATTGCATGATTTGTCCTGTCCTCCAGTGGACCACGAGCACAGAGACCAGACAACGAGCTGCAACGCCCAATCTGTGAAAAGGGCAGGCAGGCAGACAGGATGATGGCAGAAGCAGCAGAGCAACACTTGAATAGTGAGTCGTAGTACAGAAGTATACCTGAATGAACGGGAAAATACTGCTTCAATGTTCCCTCGTTTGTGCTGGGAGTGGAGAACGAGAATACTGTTACGAACATTTCATCTGAATTCATCCAGAGAGTCAGAATCTTGTCACCACTGGGATTTCCTTACCTACAATCGAGGTATCTTGTATCGAAGTTCGCAGCTTTAACTGCTTGTAGCACATGTCTTTAACTCCCGCATGATCATCTTCAGCAGTAAGTAGAGTCTGCCTACTGATCGAAGTTTTCCTTGAAAAATGACGGGAATGTGCCTTCCTTTGAGTGTCAGCTGAACTGGGGCCCCTCCAACCGCTTGTCTAATGCTCCGTAAATGAATATGAATTCTTAAAAGAAGAATAAAAGAGTGAAAAGTAGAGGTCGAAAACATCACTCTTACGAGCTTTTTAAAATAAACCTCTTAAAAAATAGGGCTTAGCAGAAATTTAAAAACGTCAAGACTTTATCGTCCTTATTTTGGAAAGTCATTGTATCATTCGAGAGCTGCTTAAACCTTGAAAGGTGATCCGTCAAAAGCCTTGTGCAATTGTTCAGAGCAACACATTCACCTTTTCATCTCGCAACCTCCTGCCTTTCATTGATGATGAATATTTGTAGCCTGCAGAGCCAAGGGAGCAATGTTTTCATTCTCATTTGAGTCATCTCCATTGGAGGCTGCAAAATTCCCCGTCCATTGATTCCAATATATCGCTGCTTATAATGTCTGAATAGTGACGTCGAAAGTCACTTTCCATAGGAAGCTGAATAATACGCACCCGGTATGATACAGCAGGTACACATACAGGTACAAGGAACTCACTTTCATAAGGACATCATTTTAGTGATCACCAAAGTCAATGCTGTCATGGGCAGTGCAAATGTGCCCATCACCAAAATGTTATAAAAATTTTTCACTCCCCAGGAAGATATCTCTGTCACCGAAATATGTTTCATCACCTTAAAATTCAGTTGGTCTCCCAATGTAGAACATATCCCAGCATTCATCGGTCGTACTGATGTTCCCGACATCCAGTGCTATAGACTAAAAAGCCTCTAAAGACTACGAAAGGTGGCAACGCCACCCAATCCCACCCCGTTGTCTCCTTCAGTGAGGCTGACTTTTTGGCCTCCACCACCAAGGGCCCAGAATTTCCCCCAAGGCGACCTTGTTGGGATGGCTATCAACATAAACTCTATGAGCCTGAGGCAATGGGTCAAAAATTGGGGCCGGGCCGGCCGGGCCTGACCAGCCTTGGTTCGTAATGACTGGTATCTTCAAGGGTCATTCTTCGTAAGACGAAAAATATAAATTGGATTTAGGTGACGCCACATTGATTACGCGACTTGGATTGGTTTGCCGGATGATCAAGGTGTTTGTGACAAGTGTACATCTGTAGGTGACGGAAGTATTGACTTTGATGAGGGAACTCTTGGTTTGGTGACCCAAGTATTGAACCTATGACCTCAAAAATAATTTCTCGTTTCCTTGCAAGATGATTCTCTTTTATCTGAACGTCATACGAAGCGATATTGACACTTTATCACTGACAAGACTGTTTAGACAGTTTTTCAGTGAAAGTACAGGGCGAAAGATCAAATTTGGCGGGTCCGAAAAGCTAAATTTGTGCATCTATCTGTCACCGCTGGAATTTCTACTGCTTTGCAAACAAAAATATTGATGTTTAGCTACATTTGACACCTAAATCATCACGATTGACTGTGAAATGAAGGAACAGGAGGTCAAGAAAATCAAGGTGTCCGCACTCCTTGATGCTAGATTGCCCCACGCGGAGGTGACAAAGGTCACCAAGGTGGGAATCCGCATTGCCGTTGCCAAAAGGGCTGGCAAAGGCCACGAGAGGAAGCCCGGTTCTGGCACCAACTGCCAGGTGTCCAACCACACCTTCCTCGAGAGCCTGCTGGAGAGGATCGCGGAGAACCCAAAGATGTTGCTGTAGCAGGGATGTTCTTGGACACCATCAGGAGGTGCGTGGCCGAGTTGGGCTTCAAGTCCTTCATCCAGAGGAAGCACCAGCTCATCTCTGGGGTGGCAAGACAGTGGTGGCTGGCCAGAGTCAAGAAATTGGTAGTGTGGGTGAAACGGAACCCAGCGTCTACAGTGCAGATCTTCTCTGACAAGAAGGTCTTCACTGTGGACCAGTTCCACAACAGGAGGAATGACCACTGGATGGCTATTGACAGGGGCGACATGGAGTTCATCTGCACCACAAAGCAACCGCAGCAGATGATGGTGCTGGGCATCCTGGTGAGCGATGGGAAGAGGATTCCCCTATCTTCTTTGCCAAGGACGAAAAGTGCAATGCAGATGTGTACTACGAGATCCTGTGGTGCAAGGTCTAGCCGTGGTTGAAGAGGACGTACCCCCCGAGCAACTATGTGTTCCAGCAGGATGGTGCACCGGCGCACATAGCCAAGAAGGTCCACAAGGTCCTGGCCTCAAACTTTGCTGAGTTCTGGGCCGCTGACTTCTGGCCCCCGTCCTTGCTGGACATCAACCCACTTGATTATTTTTGGTGGAGTGCCATCGAGAGGGAGGTTAATGCTACTCCTCACCCGAATCTGAACTCCCTCAAGGCCATGATCTCAGAGATCTGGGACTTCTACCCTGCTGACAGCATCCTGGACACCTGCCGCAACTTCAGGCACTGCGTGGAGGCTGTCATTGCTGCCAAGGGCTTGTACCTTGAGGATTAGATCTCTGAATATGTCCCCAAAGTGCTGTGAAAATTTCATCAAGCTAACTAAAACAATAAAAAAGTTATTGGCGATTTTCTTTCTGTGTTTTTCACCCGCCAAATTTGATCTTTCACCCTGTACTTGACCCTCTGACAAGAAAAGAGCAAAAACAAACATTGAAAGTGCTGCTACTTCAGCGAGGCTGAAAAAAAAGAAGTGAATCAGCCTTGCATAAGACTTACTGACAGTGGCGAAAGAGGCAGTCAAAGTTAGCTGATAACTTCAAGTAGAAGTAGTGCTATACCATCAAATGTGTGTAGTGCGTAAGCGGCCGTGCAACCCTCATGATTTTATACCAGGGTTGTCTTATCCACTGTACGTGCCACTGACGATTGCAGTAGCCAAGAAAGGTGCAGACGCCGATACTACTGTGGCCGGTACTTTTTGGTATCATGAAAATGTTTTTTCGGCATTGAAATACTCCTTACATCACTAAGAATGCTACTTCTATCACGAAAAAGCTCTGTGTTACTAAAATTTTCTGTAAGGTAGAGAGCCCTTTCTTTATCATTCAGAAAGTTGTGTGGAATCAACAATCTGCACCAGTCCCAACTACCTCAAGGCTTCAGTTTGCAAACATGCTCAGGGGATGGAGATCAGAATAAAAAAGATTACAGTTCCAAGTATTGTCAAACAAATCTCTCGAGGAGAAAAGCAAAAGCAAGATTTACATTGGCGAAGCAAAGCCTGCCTTGCTCAGACTATGATGCCTTATTGAATAATTCATGTATTCTGTCTTTCAGACTTTCATTTTCTACTAATGTGTGCATACTCCCTTCTAATTTATGACCGAAGTATTTTATTCCGTGAAAAAACGATTTTCGCTCATGCGAGGTCAGTTTCAGCGAAGCAAAGTTATTAACTGAATAAGGCATTTTCATTGCAAAATTTTCATGACCCCAAAGACACTTAGTCTTAAGGGGGGAGTTCATTCGGTCCAAACAGGGCCTAAGTGTCAAAAAAGCCTGTGCAAACAGTGCTACCCAACAGGGGCCAAAGTAAATCTATATAAGCTGTGCTGGGTGTACGAAAGCATTACATTAAAGTTACCTGGTGAAAGAAAAGTGTAATTGCTCAGGAATGGAAACACCTGCAAGCAGGTGAGTGGGAACTGTGCTTATCGGACCACAAGCAGCAGAGTTACTGCATATCATGATTCTATTTTTGCGACGCTGGATTTTTGTTCTGTTTGGTTCTTAAAATTTACAATGATGTGCGAAAACGTTCATGTCTGATTTTGCCGCCAAGTGACTCTGATATTTGTGGTCCGACTTGCAAAATTCTTCTTTCTTCACTTTCCCCTTGAAAATGCAAAACTATCGGGAGAAGTGGGCTTCTGGAGCTGCGGGTACGGGTCCAAGGAGACTCAATTGACAATTTTATTCAACAAGGTGGACCTTCTGAACAAAAGACTATTAAATCACTTTAACCTTCAGTTAAAGCTGGGACTTTATGAAGTGGAGTTGCCTCTAAAAGAAATGCTTTTTTTGATGTTTTTCCTCAAGTAGCAGAAGTCACTTTACATATTTTGGTCGTTCATTGGGGTCCTCACAACTTTTGGTAACTGTGGACACAAACAAAGTGCGTGTTCGCTTCTCACTCGAGATCCATTATGGCAACTCTCATGTTTAGTTTGTATATTCATAGTGCTCTAACGCTCACTTTGATGCACGGCTTTTTACTAAAGGTTGAAGAGACGTTCAGCAATGGATGCAGTTCCCAAATCGGATTTTGCGACAATTTTGTCAGGTTATTGCGAACTGCAAAAAAACCCTCCAAAAATGTGCTTGAAGGTTGCCAGTGCCGAATGCCGCTGCAGCAACGTGAGGAGGTGAATCAGTTCTCTGCTCAGCTTGGTCAGTCGGCTTCGTGCTCGTTGCCCCGGACCCGGAGCTCTGAGGAGCGCTGAACCTCTGCTCACTTCAGTTGAGCCAGACTGCACCGGGCAACCCCGTCCGGGTGACCTCAGCTGGAACAAGAGTATAATGAAGGTGGTAAATTATTGTCGTCTACGTGACTTCTACCGTCCTACCTAAAAAAGGAGCCACGATTAGATTCCGATCAGGAGGTTCCTGTTACATACGAAAAATTGGACTCGGCTCATTTTGCTCATAGCCAGGTTGTTCTTATCGGGAGGTTCCGCTTTGGTGCTGAAATCTCTAACTTAAAGTAGCAAATGCTGAGTGTTTTTTTTTGTTTTTTGCAATCGTCACGAGTCGACGTGATAGAGGTCATAGATGGCTAACTACTGTATACAGGCTTGGCTTCTTTCATCGACCACTAGAGACCACACAAAGAATACTGTGTGGCGCTTGGCGCATGGCGGCGCTGTCTTTGGTGACTTACAAATGAAGTCTTTTTGTTAAAAAAAAAAGCTCTTGAATTCGACCGTCTTGGCACTGGCTCGACTACATCTTGCTGCACTGACCGCCTTTAGCAGCCGTGCGTATGTGCACTGCACTCTCAGCACAAATTTAATGTTTGACACACCTGCGACACAGCTTTGACTTGCTTATCACTCGGTCATGGAGCAAAATTTCAGTTCGATTTTGAGCACAAGTTTTACTCGGATATTCGTGTTGCAGTGGAACGAAAACGCTTCATAGTGCAACATTGCCAAAGTCCCGGTCCCAAAAGAATCGTGTGTCCAGTAAGTAATGCCCAAACGTAAAGACTTGATACTCCACAGGCAAGTCAGGGGATTTTTCTATGACATTCATTAATGTCACCCACAAGTCGCTGTTTTGCGAGAGGTCACCAGAGTTGCAGAAAGTGTTGCGGCTTTTGCCAATGCAGAGTTCGCATCGTTACCAAACCCAAATGCACAATGTCTGCACCCAAATTCACGCACACATGAGGGGAAGCCTCATTTTTGTACTTGCCCCAACATGGCCATAGCATCAACTTAGTTGCTACGAAGTCTGAACGCCAAATTATCCCGACTGACGTCGCCCTCTCAAATAAGCTCCCACTCATGCTCGTAGGACTCAAAAGCTCGATCCTCTTTGCAAACATGAACCACGGTTCTGAGTTCATGACTCCTCAACGGGTGCTTCAAATTTGGGTGGCAAAACGGCATTGGAAAGCTATCTACGCCTATTTTTCAATTTAAGGCGCACTAAAGGAAGTCCCTGTCATATTATGGGGACACTGAATGTAACCCAGCATCACCGCCCTCAATCGTGCAATTTGCTTGCTCACGGTCTCGAAGATATGTAGCAACATCAACAAGCTGGCAACCCTTCCCCATCCCGAGGGTGTGCAATTCAGCGTGTTTCATTGTAAGTGACCTTAACAACCCCTGACACTTTTGCGTGTAGAGTTCAAGCTCGACTCGATCTCACTCGAGTTCGGGAGGGGTGAAACTCGACTTTTCATGCTCAACATGCCCCAAAGGCCTAAGGCCCAGGCGCTGGGCCTAGCCGGAGAAAAAAATGGAGATAAGAAGCCCGACTGAACTGCTGTATTAGCCATGACCCCAAGCGAATGAATTAAACTTTTCATGCCGTCACATGTAGCGTGTAGCGTGTCATAACACATCACTTCTTCACCATAGTCATGAAAGCACTACAAGTTGCATCACATTAGCCGTAAACCAGGAACCATCACATAGGACATTACAGGAATGTGTGAAGTTCATGTTGATGCCTCTCCCCTTCACGACCAATGTCTGTGCAAGTGCCAATTGTTCGGATGCCACTTAAGCGGAGACCACTGTGCAGTTGGCACCGTTTAAAGGGTCACGCTAGTCATCTAGGACCTTTGACCTTTGAGAAGGCTTTTCGTACTGGTAATTTATAGCTGTTAATGACATGGAAGATGATCGCAGTTTTTAGCATTAGATGACTTCACAAAGTGCCTACGTAGTGTTGACGAAGACAGAAAATGGCCTTCTCAACTTTCCTCCCCAATTTGCCAAATCAATGAAACTCATCGAACTCGTGAGCTCCTTGATCAACAGTCGAGCAATTTTGACCTTACCTATGTACAGCGGAGTTTGCAACGCTGAGAAAAAGAATGCTCGAAAAGATTTGTTTTGAAAGTTCAACAATGATGGCGTCATAAGAAGCAGAACTCAGCACTCATAAGTGGCATTACGCAACTTCATCAACGCCCCCTTGTAAAAGAAATTAGTCATTTTGACCTCGTACCCGATGTCCTTTTGAGCAGTGCCAATGCGCGGATGTTCCCTCGTCCACAAAGAAATGATGGAGTACACACATCATGTCAAGTACAGACCTTGCTGTGAGTAATAATATTGGCGGGTAGAACTTTACAGTACTAGAACGTGTTGAGGTGGAATATTCAGGTGAAATGTGTACCTCAGGTGCAATATTGAGGACCAAAGTCCAATGTTTGGACTGCTCATTTGGATGCTACAAAGCTCAAAACACAGCAAGAAGGAGAAGTAGACTGGAATTTTACCTTTTTCAGGGGGCAACAGGAAATGAAATTGGCTGAAGTTATCCCCCGAGGTGCTCATGACCCCTCGTCCCCCCCCCCCTCCAGGGGGGTTGCCGAGACCCTCTGGGTCTGCGAGCATAGCAAACCCACACGTTCAAGGGGAGATGCTGCAGAGCACGAGAATGTTTGTCTCTATTGCTCAAATGCGGAAAAGAGAACAATGATCTGACAATATTGTTTGTCATCCCCCAAAGTACCGTTAAATTGGGAGTATTGCTATAGTGAGACTTGTGTATGTTCTATCTCGAGAAAAAAAGGTCGAGCATGTGGTCTTGTTATTCTACATTAAGTCATAGATTGTGGGCAAGTGCTGATGTAATGTTGTAGTAGATGTCTCATGCATTTTGCAGAGATTCAGCTTCTGTCACTGCATCATCGTCAGTCTTTCCTTTTTTGGCCTTCTTTTTAAGTGATTATATTTACTCGAGAATCGAACCAACACCGATGGACAAGATTTCTTTCGAAATCGCACATGTCTTGCATGAGCGTAATAAAATTTACACACTGGAAAGAAGAGAATTAAAAGTTTGTGCTAATGACTCATGGCCAATCATACTTCATGACCGGGTCTTAGAGTATTGTAATACAAGTATTGCAATACTGTATTGTTGGCTAAAGTATTGATATTGTATTGAAAAAAAGGCTCAAAATATTGTATTACATTGGAAAAAAATTCAAAACGGCTCAGGGGAGGAATACGGGCAAATAAATTGGCTCCACAACATTCAGTTGCAGCACGCAAAGAAATTGAGCTGCCATTTTTCAATGGCTTCTGATTTTTCCACTGGAGTTAGGTTAAGTTAGATTTTCTTGCTGCGTGTCGCACATATTCTGCAATACTTTGGGCAGAAAGTATTGAAATTGCATTAACACTTTTTGGGGAAAGTATTGAATATTGTATAGCAATACTTTTGGCAGAAAGCGATGAGTATTGTATAAAATACTTTTTTGGGAAGGTATTGAGTATTGTATTGCAATACCAAAAAAATTTGTTGTCTAAGACCTTACCTGATGACTTCAATCAGGCACTTCTCGTGATCGTTGGAGAACTGCGTCAGTGCACAAAGTAGAATCTGGACATCTGTAATAAGTCTTCCTCAACGTAACTGTTGCTTTTGCACCAATTTCTGTTCTTAACTGACTTGTTACTGGTCATGCATCCTGGTCAGGTGGGCTCACCGCAAGGAACGCCAGAGCCTGCTGATTTTCTCCACTCGAATCGGGCCTCATTGCGAGGCCTGCAATGTGAACATAGAAGAACTTTGCTCTGGCAAAATTTTATTGACCCCTGCAGAGAAATACCTGGCTTCACTTTAATTTATTCTTTTAATTCCTGTGCAATTACAAATTTGTCCGTGACTCGATTGATGCTGTCACAGTGTAATATTGCGTAATTTAGATGACAGGCAAATTGTGATCAAGACACACCTGCAGTGTCTGCAATGGTGGATGCATAGAAAAGAAATCAGTTAAAAAGTAAAACCAATAAGGTGCAGGTAGTTTTCCTTACAAACTTTGCAAGACTCAAAATGGAACAAACATGTTATACGAATGATATAAGTCAGTTTTGTAAAGTAGCACTGAACACGCGGTTTTGGATTTTGCAGCTCGAGGAGCATCGACGGCGCGAGGTCGGGGGCGCCCCTGCCCGTGAACCTGCTGCTTTGTTACGAGTTGGAGTTGTGGTCGTCGTCATCGCGGACACCGCCGTCATCTTCATAGCTTCCCTCGTCTTCTCAGCTGGCGCCATCGTCAATGCGCTGCCTACGTCCCACATCTTCTGGCCACGTTTTGTCCTGACCACATTAAAGTTCAGTACTTTACCGCACGCTTCAGCTGCCATCACGCTGTAAAGTGCTATTTGACCACTCAGCCGTAGAAATGAGCGCAGGCGAGTAAACAAACTATGCGACGTCAAAGTATGGACCATTCGTGCAAAGCGCTATTTTTATTGCTCTCCAAATGTTGAACTACAAGCTGTGGCTGTGCTACTAAAAGGTCCTCAAGTTGTGGTTTAGATTTTTCTTTGTTCCAAAAGTTAGAGCCCAAGCTAAAGAGTGTGGAGGACTTGTGTAAACCGTCTCAAAAAATGTACCTTTCTTGGGATGTACATTGGACGTACAAGTACTCCGTAAAGTCCATAAATAGGTCAAATTGGTTAGTACGAGTACATCAATGCATCACTTTTCTCTCGTCACATGAGTGACGCATTATCCATCTGTCACTGTAATTGACACTTGAATGATGTTGCCATTGTTAACGAAATTCCTTGTGACCACAAATGCTTTTGCGTTATAGAATTAACCCGGTTGCCATGAACTGTCTGTGGCAATCGCATTTTCCCCCTGAAAGACTTTCCATGCACTGCTTGCCGGAAGCCGTGGTCAGGTTCTTCATGATGTGGCTCTCGTGTACGAGGGCAAGTCAGAGCCAAGCCAATACTTGACTGCCTGAACAAACAAGTTGTTTACCTGAATTTTTTTCCAAACCCCTTTTCTATGCATATAAAAGCAGGTGCACATGAGCCCCCCTTTGACATATCTGAAAATGCCTTCGCCACAGCTCCTTTGATCCCCGTGTCATGTTTGCATTTTCACTTGCAGAGACAATGATACCTTCCCAAAGTCCTTGTCACTGTACATTTCTGACCAGCGTCATATGGCCTGTGCTCCACCTTCCTTGCTAGGGATTTGATCAGACCACATTGGTCTGCCATGGTGTCATCACATAAATTTCTTATGGAATCACATACTGGATGTCCTCTGTTTGCTCGGGAAGTCAGCTTACAGTTAAAAATTGCTGGCTAGGGATAATCGAGCATTGTAGTCTGTGGTGGGGAGAGGAAATACCCAGGTACTCAAGCGGATATTTGAAAAATGTTGCCATTTCTGTCCCTCTTGAAAAGTAACTGCCATTAATTTCAGTATCAATTTATTGCACAAAACATAAACAATTGCCCGATTCCTGATTCAGACACTTGGAATTGCTCCAGACGAGCAAAAATGGCTTGCTGATTTGTGTGTCGCAACTAGTTGGGAGAAATAGCTTTGCCACAAAATGCTCACGGCACATCAGCTGAACTGGATTTTTGCAGTGCAGTCAGTGCAGTAGTGCAAGCAGTGTGTGACAAAACCTCACAGTGCGGTTGTAATAGGCTTGACTTGGATGTTGGGGTAAGTCCAGCGATATCGAGTGCGGAAAGAGTCGAGTACCCGGAAATGGAGCTCGAGTAATGCCGCCCCGATCATCCCTAGTGGTACCTCATTGCATAAAGGGAATCAAGAATATTGAAATTAAGTTCAAAGTTGGAAGAGTAAGATTACTTCTCCCAATAAAAATGGTCGTATTATCTTCTCCTCCACTCGCCGTCGCATACAGCGTTACTCCGGTATCTAAAACAGATGAATATTCATGACTTCATCGCAGTGTTTTTTAATTCCGCGAAATTTTTCCGATACGAGCATAATACACTTGAAACTTGAAGTGCAAATGTTTTGTAATGCCAATGGAATGCCAGTAGAACGACAGCAATATTGATATGGCTTATAACTTGAACATCATGCCTGAGTGATCTATTTACTGCAACAATAACGATGTGTATAAGCTCTCTTTTTTCTGAAGGCCCGAAGTTGCAGTATACGCGTAGACCTTCATCAGCATGAATATATCGAATGCGCTAAGGCATATGAGAAGGTGGGGAGATTCGGTTGCTCCCCATTAGAGAGCTGCTGCTGAGTTCCAAAGAACTGTCTGCATGTGCACCTCTGACACAGCGGCCACAGCCATCACAGGCAAGAAGCCCAGGTATCTGATCCACAAGAAGACGCTGCCGGCGCAGTCGAAAAAGATGAAGCAGAGCAGCAGCGACATCTGCGCGTGAGGGTTGATGAGCTTCCATGACCAGCAGATGATCCAGAGTGGGGTTGACTTGAGAGCTGCCACCTGAAAGTCCTTGGCAGACAGACTGACCCGAGGCACCTCCAAGAGCTCGTGGAAGCCACTCATATAACGATTCCAAAAAAGGGAGCTCAAGAACTGCTGTGCCAGCAGGGCAGCCACAGTCACCGACGCCATCCTCAGATACGTTGCTGCTACGCGTGGTTGGTGATGAACGGTGATCAGTGGCAAGGGAGGGGATGGCAACAAAGACGAAGATGAGGACGGCATCAACATCAAGTTGCCTGACCCCGATGCAGATGAGGAGACACCTTTGTCTGCCCCCGACGTGGACAGGAGTGATCCAGACGGCATCTCACAATTACTCAGGAAGGGGGACGTCTCGTCTTCCACAGAGAAAAGCAGGTTGTTGGTAGATGTGCTGCAACTCACGGAGTTCATCATCTCGAGATCCTCAGAGGCCGAGGCGAAGGTCGAGGCCGACGGCATCTTTTTTCTCCTGGCCATGACGATGTGCCTCTTCTGCAGCAAGACCCACGTGCCAGCAAAGAAGAGGCACGTGCCGATGGCATCACAGATGCCATCCATCCAGTACCCCCAGCTGCCACCAACTTGCACCATGCCCTGGGTATGGCTGCGTGCACGGGCAACCATCCCGTCATAGGAGTCAAGCATGGAGCGCAACTCGAACAGTATGACACCCATACGCCGCTGTGGGAGTGAGTCTGACACTAGACACCGGGCACCAACGGCTGCCACGGCCACGTGCGTCAACGATATCATGTCGGGCGAGATGAAGAGGAGCTGGTCTGAGATATGAAGCAGGTGGGTGTCGAGCCACCAGCAGGCCGGGTAGTAGATGTAGTGATTCAAGTGATCGACCATAAGCAACTTCACGCTGATGGGCTTGGAGGTGTCATAGAAAGCCTCGCTAGTGCCGACCGGGGCATTTAATGTGGAAGTCACGTTCAGTGCCTCGTACGCTTGAACAACCAAAAGGTCTTTGTACCCACTCTGCAGCTTGTAGTAAAGGGCGAGATCCATCCAGAGAAAGTAGATGAGAGCCAGTGAGGCCAGGACGATGAAGAAGTGGTTGTCCATGTCAATGAGAGATTGGGTGCTGGGCTAAGACAAGAATTTTTTTCAGTAATAACGCCCCAAAAGTTAAATTTTACTGACTCCTCAGGGTTCTTCTTGGCACGACGAGTCTTTGGGAAGCTTCTTTTACTCCTTCGCGAATGTGGGTGCAGACGGTGATTTTTTCCGTTTTGGCACTGATGCCCAGAGGACGTGGCACTCCACCAGGGAGCAGGATCGTGACTGGGGCACCCGCACAGACCCGTCTATGGGCGCCATCAACCTGTTCGGGCTCTCATGGGAGAAAGAGTTCGTGAGCCAGACTGACTTTCCAGGGCGCGGTGCACGCACACACTACAGTCCTGCCAAAAATTAGCTTTATATGCGTCTTTGGGGCATATGTCCTGAATTTGTCACCAAAGCAAAACATCGGGAAAAAACTTGACAGATTTAACCAGAACTGCGTGGCAACAAAACTTTGTGAGCTGATGCTTGTCTCGGGGAACGACAGCATCAAGACCTTCATCTGCAAGCCCTTGTCACTGCTTCCCGGAGAGAGTTCTTACTTGGCACAGGTTAAAAAACATTTCGGGCCAAACACAGTATAATCAAGAAGCATTCACAAGTTTCTGACCGCAAATTCTAAGCCAATTGATTTCTGGGTGTCCCAGATTGTGTTCCTGATCATTAAGTGGGGGGGAGGGGGGGCGCAAAGCTAATTTTTGGCAGAACAGTACACTGAGCGTGAGTCGGAGCTGAGTGTCGTTGTTGTACTACAGCTCCTTTTCCTTCTTCCTCGCCCTATTATATGATGCGCTCAATGCATTGTGTCGCTCGTGCTCGGCAGCATTGCCAGCAGACATAACTGGGTGAAGTTGAGGAAAGAAGACACATTGCCAGTTGCCCAATGTCACCACTCCACAGATTGCTCCACTTGTGTGGGACGATTGCGCCAGTCAGTGCACCCACAAAGTCCACAAGGTTCCACCTGCCTGGAACCATGAGAGCAGTGCTCAGATGCATCTCAGCAGATGGAGATCTGTTCTGACCTCACCCAACATTCGTTCCTTCCACCTCAATTTGTGCACGTGCTAGTGCAGTGGCGTGACGTGAAGAGGTGTTGCGTAAGAAGCAGCCCAAACTAGCTGCTCAGAGTCACGGACTGCAGCGCATTCATTCAACTCTCATACAGCGCATTCATTCAACCACGCAACTTTGTGATCGCTCATAAATTATTGGTGCGGCTTCTATTAGAGTTGACAATGTCGAGACTTAAGCAGACACGCATTATACAATTTGGGGCAGCGGAAATGCCACCACTTGGATGCGCAGACACGTTTTTGGAAAGGTTCAACATTTATGTGCACTGGCCTTTCTTGGCCTTTGTGGCTGCCAGGAAAAGCTTGCCAATGGGTCCTTCTTTCTCCTTCTCACACTCATATGCTCAACCATGCACATTAACACTCACACCAGGTGTCTTCTTCTCGCACAGATTTAGGTTTGTCAGTTTGTTGGTCGGTGCAGGTGGCACTTGTGCCAAGTGGGTATCACTGGGACTCCCTTCCTTCAGCAGTCTTCCTGGCGCACCTATAAAGAGGAAGATATCGGAAAATTGATTAGGCAGAATTTGGCGTCTGTCCTTGTCTGGTAACGCTGCCTCTTACGCTCTCCACTCTCCCGACACGCCCAGCGAGCTCGCGCTCTTATGGGACGCTCGAGAGCCGCACTCACAATGTGTACCCAGTACCCATGCGTGGCAGACAAGTGGCAATCGTCGTCGTCGTCGTCGTCCTGCTCCTCCTACGCTGACTCCAGTCACCGCCTTAAACTGACTCAAACTTGAGTTGCAGTCATCATTCATTGACCAAAATAAGTCAGTGAGTCGAGAACTAAGACCGAAATGACAGTGGTGGTGCAGTCAGGTGGTGTCATCATGCTGCTCTTTTGCTCGCCCGGCTTAGGAAAACACACTCAGAGGTCACTGATTTATGCAGAGGGCGGAAAACTGGGCGATTCACCGAACATTTTGAGTTTCTTTTAAGAAGAAAACTCAAATTTTTCCGGATTTTCCTGCTCTCAAGTGATAAGAGTGATCTTACTCTGCCGTCAGTCAGTCCTTGTGTGCGTACTCCATTTGGAGCTGGTCAGGCACCCTCATAACCTCCACAGAGGTGGTCAATGAGAGACAATCATTTACGCACATTCATCTGGCCTCCATGTACGTCTAGTATAGATGAACAAATACACTGACCATGGCTCGAACTTTCGTCATAGTTAGAGTCCCATGTCATCTAGGCAGACTTCCACGTCACCAGGGTCGACGTCAAGCACACGTACACGGTGAAGCCCTCGAATGTGCAATTTTAGGTCAGCTCGGTCAAAGTCTCACATCCAGTTGTGAATGGTCAAAGTTCCACAACCTGAATAAAGACCCCGAGGTGACCTCTATGCACGTTAGGCAGATTTCAAGTATCAAATCTTAGCCACACATCAGTCCTGAAATTGTCAACCATAGAAGTTCCCTCCCTGGCTCTTGAAAGGCCTTCTCGCAAGAAACATACTGAACAATTGTTGTTGAACTTCACTCTACGTGTAAAACTTTAAACTTTTCCAAGTTACAAGCGAGCTGCAAGTGAGCATAGACCAACTTGTGCATGATGGTAGACTGGAGGAGGGTTCCCAGGTCTTTTTCGGCCCAAGTCCTGTCCAGTCCGTGTGTGTTCTACGAGTCGACACAACCTTTGTCCCGTACCGAATGCGAGCACTTTTGTCTGCCGCTTCTGGCTTCTCCGCTGTTGAGCTTGATTGTCTCAGTGAGAACAACTATAACTTTGCCTCTCCAGAGATGTCCTCGCAGGCCTCGCTGACCTCACTGGCCTCTGCCCGTCCCAAGTCAGTCCTGCAGAGAATGCGAAGGCGCACAACAATGTGTGAAGAGCGAACAAGCACGCACACGCTGGCTCGCACTTAATGCCCTGGATCTCACGAGAGGCTAAGTCGATCCCAGCGCACGAATGCAATATTAAAGGAAGGTCCGAGAATTTCAATTCTTCGACCTGTGTGACACCGTGAGCGTGATGAAATGTAAGCTCATCTGCAGTCCCTGCGTGCAGCCATGATTTTCAGAGGGAGCAACCATGTTAAGGCTGAGCCATCTTCGGATCCAGCCAGTTGGACAGCGTTCCACAGTCACATCTTCCACCAACGACAGTGTTTGAATGCTCAGCATGAATATTTTAGTCGAAGAGTCGAGTTCGCCAGTTGCTGCTAGGCAAATGACAGCAGAACCGGCGTGTGTCTGTGTGCGCGCGCGCTTGCGTGAGTCAAACAGAGGCAGAGAGAAGCTACGGCTATCTTGCATCCTGGGGATGCAAATTGCATGCAATTTGTAGTTTGACATCAGATTTTGGATTTAGATTAACATTGGGTGGGTCCTTCTTCCTCCATCTTCTCCCTCCCTCCTCTGGCTCCCCCCTCAGCAGAACACAAAACTGGGAAATACACTTTGATTTTGCCCCCAAACAGGAAAAAAATCACATGGCTTTATGGAAAATAAAGTACCTGGCCAAAATAAAGTGGCTTTGTATTTCAGTAAGTAAGATGGGACAGTAAAGAAAAAGATCTGACATTAAGGGAAGTTAGTTTCCAAAATTTGTGTCATTGAGGATTTTGAGGCCTAATCGGGCCTGAGGAATTCTGGCATGACTGCTGTGCACCTCTGCAGATGCAGTGTGGATTGGTTGGCAATCTTGGATCACCAATTGCTACCAAAACAAGGGGTGCCCTTTGTCTCAACCAAAGCTTGGAGTAAGGGCCATGGCCCTTCAAGATATCAAGGGGTACTCAGTACATTCGGTGACTCAGAGTGAGTCACTCAGTCTAGATCCATCATCCATGGAATGTCTCCTGCAGAGTGCGAACCTGGCCGGCTGAATGGTCTGTTTCACAGGGTTGCTCACGGCCGAGAAGCCCCCAGAAATGCAATTCTGTGACAGGTATGAATACCAGAATGGTGCCGATCATACAAAGTGCAGTGAAATTTCCGTCTAAAGACATTGGGACAAACCTTAATGTGCATAAAAGGCCAGGCCTGTATGCAGCAGTAAATTGCAGTTTAGGGCCATGACTTTTCAATTGTTCAGCCAGTTTTTATGTGAGGGTGACATTTGTTGTCCTGAGGCCTCCGACCTCAGTTTAGGGATCCCTCCTGGGTGAAGTCCTTCTCAGAGAGGTGGGAAAGGTGTCTGTGCAGGCATGTGGTGGGAGGAGCCACGCAGACATGTTCCAGTTCACGGAGGCCGGGTGCCCAATAGAGTGGGATCGCTGTCATCTGTGTGAGTGAGACTTTAAGCTCTTGTTCAGACTTTGGAACTGTGTGCAACACCTCTGTCACTTACTATTGGGCCTATTGGATATCTCAGGTCATTTAATCATATGTGCTATTACATGTATGTGATAGCAATCGGAATGAGTTAAATTATGTATTTTTATGACCTCCGACAGTGAAGCTACTGATCCGAAAACGTCCAAGTGAAGCTGGAATTCAAGTGATGAACTGCTTACTATGACACTTTTGCTAATGTGCGTATCAAGCGGCATCTACAACAGTTTATCAAATAGTGCATTTATTGTGATTCACTCTATTTCTCAATGATTTGCTGTGCTTTTAATGAAACTATGACCAGCTGAGATGAAATGTGAAATAATATCTTCCTCTTCTGGCTGAAGCAAAAGTGTCATTTCCATCACTCCATAAGGGTTGAAAGTTACTGAAAGTCACTTGTCCACCACCACTTCTGCCTCTGCCCTCGACATCATCGTCATCACCGAGGTCAAACAGTGTGGACACGGCTTTGGCACGGAGCTCACATTCGAGCAGTTTCGAGTCCATTTCTCGATTGTCCACTTTCCGACCCAGATCCTGTTCCACGTTTGCGTGGTCTTTGTAATAGTTCATGTTGCAGTCAAGTCTGACTCGGAAAAACTCCAAAACTTCTTCAAAGCTGGCAGATTCCTTTTTGCCATCTCTCTCCACATAGTTTTCAGCTGGATCCTTGGGGTCATCCGGCCATTGCCACTCGCAGGAGAAGTGCTCATCAAACTGTGACCTTGACTCGAAGTGCTCCATTAAGATGAATCCCACATTGAATGTGAAGTCGCCGGGGCCTGTCCCACCCAAGTTTTTCACTGCCACTTTTGCTGCCATCCAATCCTGGCCTTTGCTCTTGAGGCATTGCATAAGTTCTTGACCTCGGCTCCCGTCCCTGTGCACATAGACGCCGGAGCTGTTGATCTCCATGATCTGGGGCAGGTCAGCCATCTCCAATTTCCCGCTGAACAGGTCGTGTCGCAACTGGCATGAAAAGCTTGTTGGGTTGATTGTTGCAGAGGCCATGGTGGGGGTTCTGCTTGGGGTCCTGTTCAGGGTCCTGGGGTAGGGGGGAGAAAAACATTTATTAATATAAAATTTCCTAGCACATACATATGCTGCCAGTTGTATTCGAGCCAGGTATGCTGGGTTCACTGGGTGGGAAGAGTGGCCAAAGCCACTGTGTGTTTGTGTATCTGTCTGTCTGTCCGTACATCTGCATCTCCCGCCTCAGGGCTGACTGTCCCCAAATGTGCCATCCACGTGCTTACGATCACCCTAGAAGTCATGGCTACAGTTGCCCTCATCCCTACCATCTCCCTCACCCTTGCCCCCGCCATTGCTATGATCACTCTTGAAGTCACCCTGAAAGTCACCCTCGAAGTCAATGCCTCCATCTACGCTCCCCACGCAGTCTGGACAGACGGACGCACAGATGTACATCCGACCTTTATATGTAGACTACTGACTTTGCTCGGGATGAAGTGCTGCTTCAGTCCATCCTACACCTCATCCACGCACTTCACTTTGTCCACACACTTTGTGCTCATTGACTGCACAAAAGCTGGACATCAACAGACACACACCTACATTCGGCCCTAGAGCTTTATATAAAGTATTCAAAGTTGTGCACATCACCAACCTGATTCTTATACTGAGCTATGGATAAATTGGTTTTGAGCGGCTGATCAACTTCCTCAAACAGCTGTTTTGGTTAGTCAGGGGCTACAGATCCCAATGGTTCAAAGCCAGCTAATATTCTTTTCACCTTGGGACAAACACACTATACATTCCCAGCAGGATCCTCTGTTTCATGCAGACAAGGAGATCTTGATACTGTCCACACTCACACTTCTATAGACTCTGCTTCACTGCGTCAGCTGATGAATCGGAGAGGTTGCACAGTTAGCACACATCAGAACGTTTCTGCTGGTTTGGGTGGGAACGACTCAACGGGGTCAAAGGCGTGTGCACCGAGAGTCGAGGGGAGAAGCAGCTCACACACATGCAACACTTTATATTTTGCCACTGTTTAGACCCAGCGAAGTTTACTCTAGGCACTCGTCTGACTGAAGAGGAAGTCACAACCCGAGTCACCTGTCCTTAGCAATGCATTGGTGGGGATGTCATCGGGTCGAGCCCAAGCCCAAAAACCCAATACATGGAACCCCTTATCAAACAGTCCAAATTAGACAGAACCAGATTTCTGAACTTGGGCTGAGCTCGACCCCACCCCTTGAGTCTGAACTTCAGTGTGGATGTCCAAGACTGAATATTCACAAATTGCTTCTGAAGAAAAAGGGCCACGAAGCTGTGGTGCTTCTTCTACCTTTGTAGCTTGAAAGTTGGTGATCCGACTTAACCCAAACCCAACTTTTTTTGACATCCCTATGCATTAGTCAACTTCTTGCAGCAAGGAGGCTGAAGTCGCAGTCGGACTAGAGGTGGGACAAATCAGCGAATTGGCGAATTCGACTCATGAACCGTTGGGCCAAAAAATGAGCCTTCGCATCAAGAATTGAAAAGTTAGGCTAAGGGTGAAAGTGTGGACTCGTGTATTTCAGTGACTGGTCATCACGGACGGGACACAGTGTAAGATTACTGTAGACTATGATTGTAAATAATGTTTACTAGACTGTGCTGTAAGTCAATCTTGTTCGTCTGGTTGGCACAGGTGGTGGGCAATGGCTTGCCAACCCACAGCTCGGCCACGACGATAATGCACCAAGTCACACATCCAGTGCTGGTAATCCTCGTCTCTGGTACATGGAAAGCAGAACAACAGGCTGGCACCAGAGCTACCAGAGCCTCCTCCCAGTGCATGGTGAATGTGCCTGACGGGGGACTCATTCAATCTCGGGGGTGGGCCCAAGCTTAACCGTTTGCCCAAACCATATGGATGTGATACCATGGCCAGAAAGTTCCATGGTCTGCCGTACTGCCTCACTGAAGGGTTGCAGAGTCCTTCAATACGGTCACTCTCATCAAATCGAACAGCATGATCTCTGAGAAATCCCTCATCTTCTGGCTTGGTCGCCAGTGCAAAAGGCTGTAGTCCAGTGTCCTCGTGTCTTCGGGAAATGCATTCCGCAGCGACTTTTTCACCAGTTTCGTGACCTTAAAACATCTGGCGTCATTAAATTGATTAGTTCCTGTGCGCTGAGAGTCATGGTTATAGTCAAAGTGCACTTGCGCATTTTGTGCCTCCTCCTCGTTCATGATGACGTGGTTGTTGGTGATGACCAACCAACCTCAGGGCGAGGAATCAGGGGTCACTAGCACCCCCGTACCGTCACCAGTGACCTTCCACTTGTTCCCGAGCAGATTCTTGTGGTGCTGTAAAACCTCCCCAGTCAAAGACTTGTCTTTTACCTGCTTCCTATGAAATGAAGCACGCTCATAACTTGTCACGGTGCGCCTTACAAGGCAAGTTGCCATAGCTGCCTTCGTGATCCCCTTAAGGGCATTCTGCGCTGCGACCAAGTTGTCGAATTCTTTCGCCAATCGCTCCTGCCAAAGGTCGAACTCCACCATTCCGGCATCCCGAGCTAATTTTTCATTTTTCTCCGTATTTGAAGGGAAATCGTCTTCAGAATGATCCTCAAACGCCTCCTCCTGAGAGAAGCGGGTGTCAAAAACGTCTTCTTCATCTTCTTCATCCATTCTTTTCAGTGTGAGTCCAACCCAAGATTTCACTATAATGTATCACTTATTGCATCAGAAGGCAAGAATAAGCAGAAAATATGGTGACGATGCCCACGCGCCTCAGGGCCCACGATTTGGACGTGGACTCTGACTTCTCCTAAAGTGGGAGGTGGGCTTTTCAGACCCCTCCTGACAAAGCCGAGCATCGCGAAGTTTCGCGATGTTGCGTCACTCCCTCGCCTGTGGCAACCCTGACCTCACGCAACATTTGTTTTCACGAGATCGCTCTCTTTGTTCGCGGCCTCGCGGTCTCGCGGCCTCGCAGCCTCGCGGCTTCGTGGCCTGCTTCGACTCTCTCTAGGCTCGCCCTTACCTCGCTGGCCGCTCGCTCCACCGAGCTCGGCAGGACGAGTAGGAAGAAGCAAAAGAAGCACTTCATTCGCTGACTTCTCTCTTTTCTTTTGGCGAGTGGGTTGCGAGTGGGGATGGAGCGAGGTCAGAAAAGTCGGGCTCGACTATAGACGACACTTCCTATACAATAGTGTGAGAGGATTGTGGACAGCGGACTTTGAAAAATGTGTCTGGAGCATTGATATCAGGGGGAAAAACCCATTCGGGTAAAATGCTACCTCTGTCTTTTTGACTGCACTTTCCACCTGAATACTACAGCCCTGCAACGATGGACCTAAAGAGGATCTCTTAAACAAAAGACTAGCAAATGCATTGTCCTCCTCTTCGTTCCAAATTTTGACTTGATAAAGAAAGATTTTACAAAAAAAGTTTATATTTCTTAGGAACCAAACATCACATTTCGTGTTAGGGATGTGTGTTGGTAGCCCAGCTTTAAATTTCACTTTTAAAGAAGTCCTCTTTGGTAACAATACTGTTAAATTGAGTCCGCTTAGACCAGCACGCATATCTCCAGAGGCTCTGTCCTCTAGGCCACCTTTGCTAGACCGTAGCCCATTTGTGAGAGGCTCAGTCGAAACAGCATTAGGTTGGAGATGAAAGCATGAATCCACTAGGATATCAGCGTTCCAGGTGCATTTTCCAAATGTCAGATCATCCTACTGTACATCTTACTCGAAAGCCAGTGAGTGAGATGAAATGGGCACCATCCGTTCTAGACGTGAGAAAAAGCCCGTCGTACTTTCGGGCTGGGTGTCAGCCCGATTTCATCCCTATGCGTGAGTGACTCACGTTCCTCTCGTGTCCCCTCTACTCTGGCTCCTGCGGCTGCGAGTGAGTCTCTAATCGTCGTCCCCCCTCACAGGTCGACGTGATGATGAAGAGGTGACCTTAATCGTCACCCAGGGTCTCTCCAATGTCCCCGTCCACCGAGACCCAGCTGGAGCGGAGGCGGCAGCCGGCGGCGACCGCGGAGGCGGCCGCCGAGTGCGGACTCTTGAAGGGGGAGAAGGTACGCCGGGATGGAGGACGAGACGACAAGAGACTCCGCACTACAAAGCTGCAGTCATTCGACGAGATTCCGCACTACCTGCAGTTCAACCGCTACGTGCGAGAGCACTACCGGCCTCTGGCGGACTGGCAGGGCTGCCTCCGCTCGCTCACCTACCTCCACAACGAGACCGTCAACATCTTCACTCACGGTAAAGGCAGAGGTTTTGAGAACATTGTTGCATTCGGAGCTGCTGCTGCTGTTTCTGGTGCAGCTGCTAACTCATAAAGTACATGAACCTGTATTGCATGGACGACGAGTACCACGACGACATGCCGTGCTCAGCTGAGCGGACTTTTTAGCAACTCGGGCCGGTGAAATTGCCTTCAGCAGTTCGTCTTCAAGCGCTCTCACTACAAAAGAACACAGTCCGCAACGATCGATTCACAGCTCATTAACAATGCAACATGTAATTATTCATGATCTACTCTCGACCACCAAATCATTATTTCTCCTTTGATCGAATGTGTCTGCGTGTAACCCCAAACTGTGACAGAGCGTAAGCAATGCAGTGGACACCTGACACAAGACTGTATTATACTGTGTAAGACTGTGTGTCGTGCGTCAGTCGCCCGCGGTTCCTCACGTACGGTCTGTACATGCAATGATGCAGCGTACTTTTGGGGAACACTTGGTGTTGTGACCGTGGGTAACTGCAGCTTTCCCTACTTTAGTCGTTCCGATCGTGGTCATCCTAGCGTACGTGCGGACCCTGCTGCCCTGGTCGGAGATCGACATCCCACTCTTGCCGACCATCCACGTGGTGTCGTCACTCTCGCCATGGATTGGCTCCACCATATACCACCTCTTCATGAATCACGAGGGCGGCCACAGAATGTACAACGTGTTGCTGAACTCGGACATGGTCGGCATTTGGGTGGCGCAAAATGGCGGTGAGGGTTGTAATTAATTAATTAATCTTGGGGATGTTGATTGATTGCGCACATAATGCAAGAACACAAGTGGGGAGGGGGAATGCAATTGATCAATTCTATCGCTGCTTGGGGGTCCTCACATTAATCCTTAATGCGCTTGCGCATGAGGTGCAGTATAAATGCAATGTACTGTATGTGTAGTATTGTACTGTATGTGTAGTACTGTACTGTATGTGTCGCATAGTACCGTATGTGCAGTATTGTACTGTATGTGTAGTATAGTATCCTGTCTTCCCCACAGGTAGCCTGACGTGCATCGTAGCCACGATCTACTGCTGGGACCTGAAATGGCACATCTTGGCTTTGACGGCTTTCGGCCTGGCAGCTACATTCTCGCTGTACAAGGTGTGGTGCTAGAGGAACGCATAGAAAGATGACAAAATGCTCGACTACTGTTGCCCTTTACTGTACTTAGGCTATTACTGCCAAATGTCCGTGGCAGCGCCGGTTCAGTTTCGTCCTCCCCTTCCTATTCAGGCTCGGGGTGATGTCGATCAGGTTGATGGGCAGAGCCGGAGGTGATGAGAGGTCCCTCAAGCACTTGCTCGCTCAGGTTTGGAGCAGCAGCAGCACGTATAAGCTGTGTCTTGCGGGCGCATTCAAGTCTTTGTCTCTCTAGGACGTGGTTGCCATTGTCGGCGCCTACATCGGTGCGTCCAATATCCCAGAACGCTGGTTTGCGCCTGGTCGGCTGGATCTGGCTTTCAACTCGCATCACATCATGCACGTCCTGGTCGTGGGGGCCGCCTACCTGATGCACCAAGCTGTCGCCATGGACCTGGTATGGATGACCAAGATCAACAACGGCATTGCTTCCTGCTCCTCCTGATCCCCACAGAACGCCAAAGTCAAGAACTCAAAGTCCGACTTGGCAAAAAGAGTGCTCTCAGGTATCAAGTACCACTCAGTTGTCGCCACAAAAATCATGATCATGCGAAAGAGTCTGATTATATAATTTGTGGCCATTGCATCTGCTTTCGCAACAAAGTCATTGGTATGTTCGAGTCCGGCAGAACTTAAACTAATCATTTTTAATTCATTTTCAAACCTAGTCTTCAATGCTACTACTGTTTATTTGATTTCAGCTCTCGTTGCTCAGTATTTCCGGACAAACGAACATGAATTTTTAACTATCTTGAATAGCCCAAGGTGGTCTTTCCTTTCCTTGAGTCTTGACAGACAACTTCAGCGATCAGAGAATCGTTTTTACTTAGTGACCCCTCAGACTCAATCGGGGACTCCACCACAGCGCCCGCGCAAAATAGGCCAAGAACCAGTATCTCTTTATAAATGTATTGAAAAATGAATCCGAATGTCTCGAAACAGTTCAAAAAATACACACTGTAAGTTCACATCCGTATCTATTAACGTGCTGGACGTGAAGTGTGTTGAAATGGAAAGCATGAATGCCTCTCGTCGCTTGAGCGATGCTAGACGTAGTTGGAGGAGGTTTAGTTAGTTTAGGATAAGACTATGAACCGCTGAAGTTTGGCCACAATGAGATTAACATTTAGACGACGACGGCTCCCAGACAATGCCCGGATCGGTCAAGTCGTCAGTTGCCCGGGAGACGATGCAGGAGATCCCCATTGACTACTGCACAGCAGCTAAAGCATTCCCTCTATGCGTATCGATGGGGTGTGCGTTCAAAGCTCCCCAGTTGCTGTGTCGAACCTGGGACGTCGTGATTCACTTTGACATTCGTTGACGCACTCCACACCTGAGCTGGGCCAGGTTGGCCAAGACGGCAATGCAGCAATCTGGATGGATGTGGTGACAAGCAGGCCCGTCCAAATCTGGTATATGAGCTTACAAATGACCCTTAAAGGCACACACATTTTTCAGATTCGACTAAACTTGACTCATTCACACCATGAATGGACAGTCGGCTCAAGGTCCTGGATTCGATGAGCACAACCTAGTAGAATATCATGACACCTTGTTTTTGTGATGGCAATGACACTATTTCCATTTATTCACAAAATTTAGCGGACTGACATCTTTGCTTAGTAAGGCCATTCACAGTGCGCGACACCATCGAGGGGCAAAAACCGACCTTTTTCTACTTTGTTTCTTGACCTGAACTATCAAGATATGTCTGAAAATGACATTTCTGATTGATGCACAAAAATCATATCCGTAAAAACTGTAACAAGCAAAAACTTTATATCATACTTCATACATATACATCGGCATTAGAAGAGTCAGGGAAAGAGTCACTCTCTTGAGCGAAAGACTCACTCACTCACTCGAAGCACTTAATGGGACTTCTTTGTTGTAAAGATCTTGGACAGTAGAGCAAAGAAAACTGGCCAATAAATATGGCAATGATCGCCACCATAAAAGGCTGGTAGCAACAGCGTGACAGACAAGGAAAACTTAAACTCCAACGTCAAATTACAACTTGGATCGCTGAAAATAGGCTTCATCGGCCTCGATTTGGAAATAGTTTCCTTGGCGATGTTACACGTTCTCGGAAGTTATTTGGAAATCTCATCCCATAGAGCTCTACTTTGTAGCTATCCAATGTCCAGTTAATGTTGTGCTAAAGCTATATTGCATCGCTGTAAAGCTTTATTTTCCCAGTCGCGTAGGGAATAGAAGAAGTCGACCTAACTTTACTGGTCAGTTGCAAAGTAATCGTAGATGCGAGGACGTCCGACTCCACTGAACAAACAAAAAGACGATCGAGGTGGGAGGACAAAGTCCATCAGCCACCATTACTGCTGTCGTTTGCTGATTGTCTGGGACTAGGAATGGTCTAGAAGGAATGACACCTCCAGCTGCAGTAGAGGCAGTCTTTTTCCCTGACCTTGTCCCTTGCCTTCTGGAATGACCGATCTCACCAAAGCTTCTCCAGCAACTCAGCATCTGAGAGGTGCACCAGTCACTCCACGCTGCCGCCGAAGGCCTTCTCCTCTGAAAACAGCACTCAGCGCAAGCGGTGCTTGCAGACCAGTCTCGACGAGGAGCGGTCTACGTGGTCTCGTCGAGGCTAGCAGAACACAATGTAAAGTACGAGCATATTCTATGTCACCACTGCATTTGCCCAAGTTCAATGGCGTGAAAAAGTTTATTCAGACACGTAAAGCTTAGTATCACAGATGTGTTTCAAACTTTAAGAAGAGGCCGACATAGACAACAATTCACTCATCGGCGAAGGCAAATGCTCGTTGAGCATGGACTTCGCCTCTGGCTTCACTTCTGCTAACTCTTCCAGAAAGATCACCATATTCTGGACCTCAGGAGGCGTCTCAGTAGAAGCTTTGGCGTGGCTAAAAGTAGAGGTGCCGGACATTGTTGTAGAGGTCATGCATTAACAAACTTCACCGTTAGCACCTATTCAATTCTGTGAAGGACCTAACGTATTGCCCTGAGTAGGCAATGACGGTCTGCATCATGTTGCTCGGGTACTGGTGCAGGAAACATGCTATCCCCAAGGCAAAGACATGACCATCGAGAGGGTCTTGTCCACGTTTTGTGACGAGACCTCCTGCAAAATAGTACGGGAAAAGTGGTCCAGATTTTACCGCGCTACCCTGTAGGTAGCGCAAGAGCTCACATGCCTGAACAACACCTTAGCTCACGTACCTGTTCTGGGCGAATAAGTGCCTCTTGCCAAGGCAGTGAGTAGGCCCAGAAATACTAATTCTGCCAACTTAGGGGGCAGTCTGGTCTTCAGATAAACTTGTACTTTGGGTTCGCTGATGCCACACAATCTCAGGTAGGAAGACAGCTCGTATAAAAAGGGATCTTCGAGCTTCAACGTCTGTTCTTCTTTCTCCTTACGGATTTCGAGCAAGACAGATCTGCAAAGTTAGAGATTGACATGTGAACAGGCCTGCAGAGCTGATGTAGGTGGGCCTTGATGATCACTCACTTGTTAAGCGTCTGCACTGTAGACTGCACGACTTTGGCATCGAACTGTGCCGACAATGAAAGTTTACTTGCGGCTAGCCGTCTGAGGAGCTGGAGCTGGCCTAAGGAAAGCAAAGAATCCACCAGGGTGCTCAAAATCTTCGGCGACCTGCCCGTAAAGGCTTGGTAAAATCTGTGAACGGTGAAAGAGTGATGAAACATATTTTACATAAGATACATACTTTACATAAGAGTCTGTGCTGTCTGAGGCTAACATTGACTTATACCTGCTCGGGTGCGCGATCACATTTGCTGTCGGGTTAAGACTGTCTCCCAGATTCTCTAAAGCTTCCACCCACGACTTCTCACTGAAAATGTTCTCCTCCAGGGTGTCACACAGTTCTGAGAGGATATTTGCCGCTCTCAGGCCCCAAAGATGGTCCAACCCAATGAGCCCTTTTATTCCCACAGCAGCCTCCAACATAGAGAAGAGGGTAAAGGTGGCCACTTCGTCGGATGTCTTGGCATCATACCAACCTTGATTCTGACGAGAGAACACAGTCCATCTGATTAAGGAAAGGTGCGATGACAACAGAATCAGAACTGATACGAATTTAAAAAATTCATTACCTCGGGCTGGTCACCTTAATCACCTCCCTCATCAGTCCATCCATAAAGGTCCCACAACTTTCTCCCTCAGACACATGAATAGGCACGGCTTTGTTCTGATGGGGACTCCGACAATCAGTCGGCCGGTGACCTCCTGTGTTAGCCGTATAATGCTTGGAGTCCCACTCTGTGTGGAACCCTATTATTCGAGAGAATTCCTCTTGCCAAATCTTGAGTCCGGGCAAGCCAATGTAGTCCTGAATGTACTCGAAAGATCTTGGAAAGCCCAGCATAGTGCGGGTCAAGTCACTAAGTCTTTGCTTCAAGGAAGGACCCTACGTGGGATAAGGCACGGCATTGCACATACCTGAATAAGACATTTGGTTGCTTACCTTGTTTTTAGAGAATGTGAGATGCTGATTGAAGGCATTGGTGACTTGTCTGACAATCTCTTTCCGGATACCTTCCTCCAACAACTGCTTCGGATCAATTTTGATTATGCCAACTAAAGTGGACTTGAGGGCGAGCATCCCGTCAGTGAACACAGAAATAGAATGAGTCAGCTTGGCAACCTAAAGAATAAGGTTTATAGTAGAGGCAGAGCAACATACGTACAACAAGCTAAGGTCACATGAACGCGATAGTTGTGGCAACTTTCTATTGCTTCTGTAAACTTGCCTTGGTCAATAAAACCTTGATATCGCGCTAGTGTGACCACAGCTTCGTCTAAGACACTACCTCAAATCTCTTGTCCAACTGTGCGTAGTCCTTCACTTTATCTTTGTCCAGTCGGGTAGGAATCATTTCGATTTCGTTGGTCTGAATATCTATTATTCTGTTCAAAAGTCCGAAAATGGTTTCTGGGATGACCTGGAGGACATCTCTGACAAACGAGACCAATTCCGAGGAATAGTATTGAGAAACTGAAACCAGATCTTTGCTCCGGGCTTGGCTGATGCGAAACACGGGCCCCTCCAGCGCGTAGGACAGCTTAAGAAATACATGTGTAGAAACAGTCATCAAATACATGCTAAAAATTCTTTACTTACCTTCAAAAAGGTTGCTCGCAGCCTCCCGACCATGCCGGGGTCCTTCCTAATTGTCTGTTGCATGACTTCTTCGAAGTTGTGGATCATCTGCCAGGCATAACTGATATCACCAATTCGCTGCAACGTGATGAGCACCTCTTCTTTTAAGCCAGCCATCCGAATCAGCTGGTGCAAACACTCCTTGCTCTCCAGCATGCTCTGCTTCACCTATTGACGAGTTCTCTCTCAAAGATATGTGCACCACATGTACGTACATGCTGACAGTCATTTGTGTCGTCACGTCAAGAACAGGTACCTGCATGTTGCCAGAAATTACGTCAAGCTCCAAGGCTTCCGCCATAGACTCTAGAATCCTGGCGGCTAGTCTGCCAGCTGCCAACGGGTTCTCCAGATCCAGGATGGCCACCTGTCTTTCTCTCTCGATGAACCACTCTCGCAGATGCTCGTTCTTTGTCGCCTTGCTCTTCACAAGAACACTTTCACCAGAAAAGTAGTCAGCCAGTTCTCTCAGTCGCTCCCTGCATTCCAACCGCACTCGTTGCCAGTTCTGCTCCCTCTCGTCTAGAGCTCGGCGATAGGTGGAGCGAAGGTTTAGCTCGAACTCGGAGGTGTTGACCAACAGACAGAAGACGTTGCTGCTCTCACCGGATACTTTCGCACACTCCGCCAAGACCTGCTCACGCAGCTGACGACACTTCTTCGAATGTTCCACACCTTTAAATTGTAATTGGCGTATTGTGGTATTGCTCCAATCATGACTTCATACGGGTTCCTACCGGGTCCCAGAGGAGTAGTGTGAAGCATGATCCACCGAACTGTGACGTTACATTCCCTGATGACATTGAGTACCTTGACGATGTGGTCAAGGAAAGCTTTCTCAGACACGGCACCTTCCAACAGGAGCTTGTTAGTGTCAGGTAGCACTTTCTATGAGAGCAATGAAGAACTTGGTGTCATTATAAAATGTCGGTCTGAAACTGCTCACCTCCAGGCTATGAGCATTCCTCATTGCAATATCCTTGACGTTGCTAATCTGCAATGTATTCGCCAAGGCTGCCTTGGCGGCCTTGTATGGTTCCCAGGCATCGGCCACGTTCACAACTGTCCCCATGTAAATGGATATCACCTGTAAGTTTAAGGAAAAGGGTCTCTTTCTACACCTAAGGAATACAAATTAGGTTTTACCCAATTATCTGGAAAGAACTTGTCCACAACCTCTCTCATGACAGCCTGTTCATTCTTCAGGGTGTCTGGAGAAAAGTAGAGACATACAAAGACCATTGCCGCTTGCTCAGCCATCGATACGGATCTATGCTCAGGATCTGGGTAGCATCTGGCCGAGTGGTAGAGGTCGTCTGACCGGAGGCGACTTAATACAAGACGGACGAAGTGGTCGGGCACTGGTATTCGGCTAAAAAAAAAAAGGACTTGAGTAGATATTTAAGATAAGATTTGTAATGGTATGTAGCATGGATATAGAACCTGAAAAAGCTCTCCGGATAATTTTGTGGTCTCTTGGCACCTTGTGCCCTGGAATACCCGGTGGACCTCATCATTTTGCAAACGTCGTCGAAGTTTTCTTCGTCATGTCCGGAATAGCGGTAGTACGCAACGAGAAGTCTCTCGCGGAGAGGACCCTCTAAGCGAGCATCCAAAAGCAGCAGCAGAACGCCATAACAGTGAAGAAGTTCACACTGTAGATAATGAAAGGCTATTCAATGGGGACGAATGTAGACACTGGGTCATAATGATTCTGTACCAAAATTTGGGCTCCATCCTCGTTGAGAAATAATCCCTCGAGGCTTTGCTGAACAAAGTTACCCTTGTTGATGGCTTCCAACAGTCTATTTAAGTCTTCTGCGAATCGCTTGACGCCAGCAAAGAGTCGATAATATCGTGGCAGGAGTTCGCAGCACAACTCTCGCAGTTCCTCGTCGGCACTTGAGGAGGAAAGACGTGCTTCATGAAGCTCAGAGCTCTTGAAATAGGTAAAGTCGAGACTCAGGAGCTCTCCAAACCGTTGCTGTTCATGACGACTCGGATTGCTGGCGACAGAGGGATCCAAATCAGGTCTCCAGTTGTTTGCAATATATTACACGCATGATTATGGGATGAAGAAAGAGCAGTACACTTTTTTCTCTAAAAAAATGGTAGGGGAGACTTTCCACGCTCCTAAAGCTGCCTGTCATCCCAGTTTCTCTCACAGATGCCAGGCCTACCTGTATTAGCGATGTAGATAAATACTTGGTGTTAATTCAATATGGCGTCATTACTTTCATCCCGAATTAATAGGTGGTGCGACGAGAAATTCCCAGTGCTATGAATGCGATCCTTGAACAGACGTTGGAGCATCTACCTGAATACTGTGGGAACAACGTCCGAGAGCCTTAGGACCTCTGCTATAGTCGAGTGTCCTCTGGAGAGAAGTCGCAGCAGCGACTGACCGCAGTGGTTGTCCTCTGCCAGCAATTCCATCGCAACGTGTGGACTTTTGCTGGGCTTGAGGCCTGACCGACCGAATCCTCACTACAGAAATCCCATCAGCATTTTCTCACGAGAGTATCCAGTCCGGTAGAAGTGCTAATATGACAGTTCTGTGATCCTCCCACTCTTGTGTTTACATTCTGCGTATCCAAATATCATTACGGTAAAACCTCGAGTGACGATCACGAAACCTTTTTATACAGAATGCTTTAAGCCCACTGAACAACACAACAAGTCAGTGTTTAAGCCTCTTGGAGTAACAGTGGAGAGCGCTTAAAAGAGACACCATGGGACCTGGGTTTGGGCTCTTATAAGCGTGTTGTTCCCATTATTGTACTGTACAAAATGGGGCTGGAACGAGTATAAGCTCGGCATTCTCTCTCTCTGAGCAGTCGGTGTTGCCATTGATGTCGCTACAGTGCCCGAAAGAGCTCCTCTTGACGTTTAATTCGGTAGCGGCATCTCTCTGACTCATAGGCGAAAGAGGAGCCCTTGTAGTAGGCCTTGAGCAGATCGGCTTTCTCGTTTCATTGACAAATTCTCTCACTTTGTTCCCATTGATGCAAAGATCCTGTTGTTTCTATAGGAACTAGAAAAGCACTCTAGCCAGTTAAGGTTGATTTTTTTAGGCCGCCAGTTTAAGTAAACTTAGATCGTAGATCGTAGCAACAATTACGACGGCGACTTTCAGGGCGACTTCGCGAGCAACCGTAGCGATGACTTCTCCGGCTAACGTAACCATGTGAGTGCATGGCAAATTTGGCAACAATTTGTCCAGAGGTGGGAGACACTAACAGGCAGACGGACACACAACGAGCTCTTTATACCTTTGCCACTCTTCCTCCCCGGCGAAGTGGGAACCGCGTAAGCGATGGTATGGGTCATATGGTCAGCTCTTTAGAAACATACGTGTTTAACGACTTTCAAGTTTATAACGTTGGTTTCAGCTTGTAGAAATGCACTGGAAGGTGATTCTAACGCTTTCCAAAAGCGTGGGTTTCAATCACAAAAGCGAACGTTATCCTATTTTTCAACTTCAACGATATCATCTCCATCCGCCGAAACGCCAGTGAGGCTCGTCCACGATGCCGACCTAGGGAGGGGTGAAATGTTCGAGGTCCAATCGTCCAACAACCATTTAATTGTGTGTATAACAGTATCAAAATATACATACGGAGAACAAATCTTTTACTCTGTTCGACGACTTAAACATTTACAGTAGACGCACAGTTAGGTAACATATTTCTGTGGGACACACTAAAGGGATACAGTCGTAATCAGCCTAACTTCTCCTCCGTGATGGCGTTGTAGCTCCGCACGCCAGAGAAAACCAGGGTGGGAAAGCTGGCGTCATTGTTAACGTTGACCCTGCACCTCGGCTGTTGTTGCTGCGCCCCGTACGCAACGTTGTTCCAGATATAGTGGATGAAGTACTCAATCCAACGCAGTTGATTTTGGCGACGCTTGCCAGTGATTTCTAGCTCCTGCAAGGGGGAGACCAGCTTAGACCAAGGCAAGGCAAGATGGGATTGAACATCAACCAATCAATCGTCTTACGAAATGCAATTCTTCTTCTGGAACGACGCTGTTTTCCTCGTTCCTCCTGGCCAGCTTGCGCCTGAACATCTTCTTCTTTTCCTTCTCCTCTTTCTTCCTCCTGAGCACGCAGATGACGCGAGGACCAGATAGGCGATAATGACCATGGTAAACACCTTGCAAGCGAACACTAGAGGTGAAAGGATAACTTGGCTTTGTACTCCACGATCATGCCACACTCTTAGCTTTCTTTATTTCACCCATGCGGTCCGGCCAGAGCCTTGACTGCCAGAGCTGGCTCGTCCGCGCTGGTCAACATGGTCACCCTCCCTCCCGGGAAGAACCTTAGGTAGCGAAAGTACGTCACCATGTGCCAGGAACGGTAGAATTCGTTGTCCTACGGGGGAGAAACTTGTGACTTGTCTCAAGGATACATTCATCCACTTCGGACACTGCAGCGCTCACCTGAAAACCTCTCTCGCCTTCTCGAGCATAGCTCATCTTTCCTATGTAGACTCCGCCTGTCAGCACTTTCGGCCTCGACAGATACAGTTTTCTCCATCCTCCCCCCGCTGGTTCGGGTCCGAGGCCATTGACACCCCAAGTGGACTGGCAGACGAGTCGCCAAAGATCAGGTGCGCGAGCGGCCAGGTAAAAACCGCGGCATACCTGGCAATTACGAATGTAAACTTATGTTTGTAGCTAAGGACACAAGGACGTAACAAAGGAAGCAAACCAACCCACACACCTGTGAGCACCGTTCCAATGACTTGAGGTCCAACGAACTTGAAATCACCCACTTCAAGATCTCCAAGAGCAGCTCCATGGGGAGTGCGCTCAAATGAGTCTGTTACGGAATACAGAGGATGTCAAAGTTAACCAGCCATCTTCTCACCTGTAGCCATCTGTCATCCATATGCGGATACACACGGTAGGGCCGGATGTACTGTATGTACGTATATATACTTTGTATATAGGGTAAGTACCGTATGTACCTGAGTTGTGGGATATGCCTTTTGGCACACAGTCTTGGGCCCCTTCACCGAGGAGAACCTTTTCACCAAGTCTAGGTCAGCCGCGATTCCGTCTGGGTTAGAGAGTGCTCCCATTTCGTTGGCGTCGTCTGTAAGTTACAAGAAGGTAGTGCTCAAGTGCGAAATCGTCCGTGTTTGTCCAGTCAAGGTCTTGATGACCTCACCAGCACTTTGATCTGACTCGTACTCGTCATCCGAGTCAGCCAGCATTTTCCCAGAATCCTCGTATGCCTTAAATTCGATGTCGGGAACCAGCTGCACGGCCTTTTTGTACTTCAGGATGGCCGAGAAGTGTTGGCCAGCGCGTTCCAAGCCGACACCTTCGAAGAACAAGCTCTTGGCCTTGTAAACGAAATGACGTCATTTGGCTTGTCTCAATTCAGACTTGCGGAGCCAAACCTCCTCAAGCACATCCTCATGGTCGTCTCTGTCCTGTTGCCTCTTGGTGGAGGACTCACCCGTTGGCGACTTCTGCCTGGCATCGACGCGTCGATGGCGACGATACGTCCTGGCCACATTCTAGGAGGAAGCATCATGTCGGCTTTTCACAGCTTTTGAGAGAAAATTGCCATGCCTACCTTGGTCGGTGACTCCTCAGCGGTTAAAGTGGATGTGGACGACGACGACGACGACTCCTCGTCCTCTTCCTCTTGCTGGATTCCATCGCCTCCACCTCCGCCGGCAAGTCCCCCTCCGTCGTCGGAGGTCAGAGACGTGGCTACTCCTGCTCCTGGGATACAATTGGCTTCCTGAAATGGAAACGACATCAAGAGCCCGAAGACGACGCTGGCGACCCCGCTGTCAGAAGCAAGCGTTGAGTTTCTTTTACATCTGGTGTGTTCTTCGCTCGGCTGTCCACGTACGTACCATTTCTACGCAGTTGCGGTCCGTCGCCCTCAGGATGACCGCCGATGCCCCTTATAGTTCACGCGAGGTCCTGGGAGAGTGGATGTGGTCGGGGGACGACTTTCTGGCTGATGACATCCTCACTGGGGCCGTCGGGATCACAACTAGACACACGGAGAGGCGAAGCCATGCAACTTCGCCAAACTGCGTCTTTCCCCAGACTGCGCAAGCTGTTTGGGGATGTCAACGGGCTGAGTAATGTCCATAAGGACCGTGGATCCAGGCGGGCTGTCAATCCCAACCCCAAAAGCTTATCATTATCATTGCCTAGCCTCAGCAAGGCTCTTTAGATACGCTCAGCAGCACGACATAAACGTCATGGGGCCGAACGAACACCAGACTCTAGTCTTGCTAAATCCCGGGTCGGGCCAGCCGTTCATGTTCTGGCCCGCTAGCATCACCAAAGCTGACAACACTAGACGGTTTGCCACGCATTGCCACTTCTGACTTATCGGTGTCAGAGTCCACACAAAGTCCTTTATGCAAACTGTGAGTCTATATGATAATCAGTTCATAAAAATTTGACTAAAAAATTATCTTTTGAAATTTGCACTGTTAGTAGCGGCGTCAAGTGCAGAAAAATCCCTCTTTCTAGTCAATAACACAACATTCAATCTTATAGAGTATTCTCCCCTCTGCCGTCGCGGCGAATCGACTGGACAGGCCCAGAGAAAAGAGAGAAGAAGAACGCGCTTCCTTTATACGCTCGCCCTTCGAATGTGGGACGCAAAGTCCACAGCTGAATCACCTGCCACTGAGCCCCAAATGGTGCCAAGCACTGTACTCGGGCCACTGGACACTGGACACTGATCAATGATCACGCTGGTCACCAGCGGCAGCTGACTCAGCTGTGGACTT
>JAAUXU010064300.1_pt1 | contig 97993 bp, 105 predicted proteins | sample 7278151 | NCBI WGS metagenome assembly JAAUXU01 (sample SAMN14350113, study PRJNA611818) | marine sediment metagenome | isolation source: surface marine sediment (1.8m) | place: French Polynesia: Moorea | collected 2018-08 | reverse complement strand
GATTATGTGAAAACGTGGGATCAGGATCATACTTCTCAAGCGGCAGATGTCGCTAAATGTAGGTTAAAGGCGCACCCCTCGAGTTGGCCCTCCTTACTTCTTCCTCCATGCTCCTCGCTCTCTCTCTCTCTCTTTCGCGACTGCCGACGAATCCTTGGGACCCGAGTCACGAGCCGGCCCCAGAACCCCCTGGAGCGGCCGCTGGAAGTCTTCTTCTCCTCGCAACTCCTAGACATGCCTACACCTGTATGTGATGCGCTGTTCCCTCTCCCTTGCCCTGCTGAGCATCGAATCTCCGCCTCCTCCTTCGTGCACTAGTACGTGATCGGCCGAACGGCAGCGACGCGACCACCACGAACAGCCCGGGTTGAAGGCGGCTACGACGAGGCGAGACTGGGCGAAAGAGAAGAACGGAGGGACCGAGCGAGCCGAGCGAAAGCACTGAGGGTGTTTCGGGCCTTCAACTTGCGGGCTGAAGATCCGTCGTGGAGCCTGCGGGAAGACCCCGACGTGAACTTCGGGTCGGAAGACGTGAGGGCGGTTGTGCTCGCTGAAGCTAGCAACGTCATGCAGTGTGATGGAGACGTCCTGGTCAGCTAGGAAGCCCACCTTAGACCAAGAGCGTCGCGTTGAAGCTGGACTATTGTGCAAAGAAGCTAAATGTGAATGTCGTTGTCTAGCGGAGTTTCTTAAAGTCTAGGATACCGAAAAAGTCCACCCATTTCCCTTGCGTGGAGTTGGCCGACCCCGAAGTGACGGGCTCCGGGTTTCGGGCCGGCCCGAGGTACAGCTCTAGAAAGCACAGCAGCCTCAGTCTCATCTCCTGCGCAGTGACGAAGAGAAGCCCGTGAAAGAATGTCGTCCCGGCGCCACCGCGGCTCCTCCATGAGGGTGGACATCCTCGACCTGTCCTCTCGCCTCCGTCAGGAGCGCCTCTACGTACAGCACGAGAAGGCCCAACTCCAAGAGCTAAACGACAAGGTGAAGTTGTCATCGAAGCGACTGGCGCACACGGCGTGGGTGGCGTACCAGCAGAGGAACAACCTCGATGGCCTCATCTTCTCCTCAAGGGGACAAGACGTCAGTCCGGCCATCTGCTGCCAGCGGGCAAATCTACTCGAGCAGACCATCTTCCAGGACTCGTACAAGCATCTCAGCCATCACGAGGTACAGTTTCTCACTCCTAAGGGCAAGAAAACACACTGCAACTGGTGAATTTAAAGTTCATGCAGAAAACGCAGCAGATTCACCTAGATTTGGAATGTAAGAGTAGCGTCGGAAAAACAGGATTTTTTCTTTTCCAGATCGTGTACTCCGAGTTCTTGCGCACGTTGCGGGAGAAACCCAAGCTGCTTGCCACTTGTTTGACCCTTGGGGACAAATTGGGCATACCCTGCATGGGCGAAGTAGTCAACACTGTCTTCTCGGGCATCTACGGAAACTGCCTGCTGACCGAGGACGAGCACATACTGCTGAAGCTGCTGCACGATCTCATGAGGCTCCAGCTGACGGCCGCCCCGAACCCGAGGAAGCTACTCCGACAAGGAAATTGCTCTTTCAGCAGATTGTACAAGGTGTGACGTTGAAGATTGTGATGATTGTGAGTAGAACCTGGACTTAAGTGACGATTTTTTCAGGCTTTCAACGAACAGTTGTTCGCGGCCAAGTTGTTTCTCACCTCTGCTCTGTACGAGCCTATTCTGAGCCTCCTAACAGATGGAGAAATCTTCCTTGACATTGATCCCTCCAAGGCTATCATCAGGTATCTTCCTCTTGTACTTTGTACAAACGCACTATGTGTTCTCTAGGCAAGCATTTGTTCTTTTTCAGGTTTCCTCCGCAGGAGAGACTAAAGCGCTTCGGTAAAGAGGGAACGCCCGAGTTCGAAAAGTCTATGCGCGAGCATAGGGAGTTCATCGTGAGCAAGCTGGAATCCATCACCAACCGTTTTATTGATGGGATCCGCAGCAACTTGCACTGCTTTCCGCCAAGTCTGGCGCGTCTCCTTCGCACCATGTACTCGTTGCTGATGTCCTCGGGCCGCGCGGAGCCACGCGAAGTGAATGCAGTGTGCGTGGACGTCATCTTCGACCTGTTTCTTTGCCCGGCTATGGTTGACCCCAACTTGGTGGGGATCATCGACACTCCCATATCGTACATCGCGCGCTCCAACCTTATGCAGGTAGCCCAAATCCTGCAGGTACTGGCTCTTTGGAAGTGGGAGGAGATTGACCCCAGGCTTATGGATTTGTACTCACGCTTCGACAAAGAGGCAATGTCTTCCGTGCTGGAATCCATGCTTGAAGCGGGAGAAATCACTGAGGAGGAGGAAGAAGCTGGGGCAGACAGCGGCAGGCAGTCCGACACCAACGGTCTATCTCGCCTGTCGGTGCTTATGACGCCCAATCAACTAGAGGAACTCATCAACTTCCTCAGAACGTTAAGAGAAAGCGACAGCGAAGTGGTTGACGTGACTGAGTTGACATCGCTGTTAGCACCGCTGCCTCAGACTCTGCCAGGCAGCACCTCTGTCAAGAGTACATCGACAGGGGCAAAGAGCGACGACACCAGTTCAGCAGAAAGTGGAAGCCAGCGCACATCATCGAAAAAGGCCACGGCCTTGGCCAGTCGCCTCAGTAGCGTGGCAAACACCGTGTCGTCGCACGCTGGTGTGAAGAGCTCAAATGGGGCCTGCTCTCGCATCAACGGTCTTCCGGGCGGGGAATCTCCGCTGGATGAAAATGGAGTTGTTGGATTGGCCCCTAGAGAACCCTGTACGGTGCTCGTGATCCCAGTGGCAGACGGACAGTGCTCGGAACCGCCGGGCTTCCTCAGTGAAGAACAGGTGCTCGCGCGCACCAGACAAGCCAGCAGAGTGGTGCGCATGAACTTGGCTAACTTGCCCGGAGGAGGCGATGCAGAGGAGATCGGCGCGGGGGAGAAGAGGACGCGCTTCTCTCTGTCTCACGATGACGGCAGCATTGGCAACACTTCCGATAATTTGGAGGCTATATCCGAGGCCGCATCCAACCATTCAGTCGACTCCAGTTTGGAGGACGAGGTGGATCAGGCAGAGGATCCCATCATCGACAACCTTTCTGATATGGTGTCTGCCAATGTGAGTGGCAGGGGCACGCCGAACGTGAGTGGTCGAGACACCCCCTCAAGCCAAGTGACTGAAGGGGATGAACCGATCGGGAGAGCAGCCGCCCCTGGTGAAGATGATAATGCCCAAGCGCGCATTGGCGGTGCTGCCAGGATTAACCAAGTTGATGTTGCTGGAAATGAAGCTGGTGGGAACGATAGGGGCGAAGGTCGGGGTGGTCAAGGTGCTGGAGTTGGAGCCGCTCCCGGTGATGTTGTCAGAGGGGGAGCAGGGGCCGCCGTGCTAGCTGCTGCCAACGCAGCTGCCAATGACGAAGGCGGAGGAAACGCACCAGACGCCTCAGCTCGCCGCCGTCAAGCTCCGCCGGGTCAAGGCCGCAAGAACGGTGAGCCCGACCTCGAGGAGAAGTTCGGCCGTTTCGAGATCAAACCGCCGCCACGCGCGGTTCGCGGCGCCACTGCCAGCGGCGCCTCACTTAGTGAGCAGGGAGATGAGACAGTATCCATGGTGTCCGACACATGGTCCACAGATGTTTTGGCCAGCGATACAGAAACGCTGGGCGAGGGTGATGGAAGGCCTGGTGTCCTGGAAGATTTGGTCAGAAGAGAAGAAGTCACCAGGAACAGGCTTCTCGACGAACTGGTTGTACCAGCCTCAGGTGAGTGCGTTGTCCCTGAGGTACAGTACTATGGCGTTGTGAGTCTCGTTCGTCCTGGTGCCATGGCTCATATTAAAAAGTAAATCACATGCAATGTTGTGGTTTACTCTTTTGCAGGCGACGGGAACCTTTCTTCAACCTCGAATTTACTGGACGTTGCCGAGACGGCCTCTGAGGCGTGGTCAATGGACGTCTTGGCGTCTGACAGTGAAAGCTTGAGACTCGGAGAACTTGACAACGAGGACGCGGCCAGTGTCGCGCGCTCTGATGACACTAGATTTACAGACGACACAACAAGAAGGTGAAGGATCGTGGCAATCACTGACCAGTGCTCAGCCACTCTAGTATCCATCATTGACGTTGCTCTTTAATTCGGTCCCTTTTCCTCCTTAGTGATCCTGAACCCTTGCTAGATGTAAGCTGCACCAGCGTGGGTGCCAGCTCCACCGCCAGTAACCTTGCCGCACACTCGTCCATGCGCCATCGTCGCGATGACGTCACTCAGATGCGCCGCGGTCTCTCCGCCGATGTTGCAAGCCACCTGAGACCGTCAAGAGCTGCAGCCGTTGAGCAGTGGGCGCGACAGTCAAGCGGGGGTGGTAGGGGGTCCATAAGCTCGGCCAGCGGCACGGCCGCTGCTGGTGCAGGAGGGCTTCCACGGAGAGGAAGCGATTCCTCTGGGATTGCAATGGAGACCAAAGGCAAGTGAAGAGAATACTCAGTGCTGCTATCTCAAAAGTAGGAGTGATGCGCAGTTGTAGCAGTTGGTACATGTACTTAGTCTTGATATCTAAGTTGTACGAGGAGAGGGTATAAACCTCGGATTTGTGTTTAAGACTCTTCCATTTTGTCGTACAGCCAACCGTCGAGCAATGGAGAGCAGCATTCTGAAGAAGCCAGTGAGTTCTTCCCAGGGAGGATCTGGAACCAAAGCTTCTTCTGGTCAAGGTGGATCTGCCTCAGCTGGCGGGCCAAATTCTGACGAGGTTTCTCATCTCAGCTCTCATCTGAGCACCACCAGCATTGCCAGCTCAGAGAGTTCCGGAGAATCGGCCGGTGATTGCAGCAAAGCTAAGAAGGCTGCTATGGTCATTGCTGATGCTGTCACGTTAGGTCAACCCAATAATGGACTTTCTTCTGCGAGTCCCTTGGATAATGAAGCTCCTCGCTCTGCACCAGTCGCAAGCGGTGCATCCGTGACGGCTGCGACAAGTGGCTCCACTGTAGCGACTGCCGTGACTGCAGCTTCATCTACCGGGGCCATCCCAAAGAGCATCAGCTTCGACAAGACAGTGTATGACAGTGCTGGCAATGGCTACGACGATCACAGCAAGCATAAGCGCGAACGGGGCGAGAAAGGGTTCTTCAAAAGTTTCAAGCTGCCCAAAATCGGCAAGACTGGAAGTAGCAACATTCGTGGGGCCACAGGGAGCAACACGAGAAGTGTCTCGGTCAAGGCTGAGGGTGTAATAAAGGTTGCTAGTGGTGAAGAATTGGCAATTTCTCTGGGCCAAGAAGAACCTTCTCTGAGCAGGACAGCTTCTGACGAGACGTCGGACGACATCTTAGCCAAGTATCGCAAGAAGTCTGCATCTCAGACAGACTCTGCTCCAGATTCAAATGATTTGTCGCTAGTTGACGCGGCTGCAACTGATGCTGCCGACGAGAGGCTAGTGATTGATCCTCAGAACGTGGAGGCTTCATATGCATTTGAGGACGCCAAAAGAAAGCTGAGGCTGATGTTGAGTGAAGCCGACCTCTCAGCCCTCTCCAGCCTTGGCACGGGCGGAAGCACTGGTAGATGCGGAGGAGGGAACAAAAAGATTCGTGAAGAAAACGAGCTGGTTTGGTTGCTGAAGGTACAACTCGCAGAGGCCAATAATCTGCAGGACCGGGGCATGGTTGCTCAATTGCATGAGACCCTTCGTTGCTTATCCCTTTTCGACGCTGATGGTCTGCGCAAGTTGCTGCGTGCACTCAAAGAAGACTACCGCCGGCGCACACCGTACTTGGCGTACTTGGTACGTTGTCGCCAGGGACTTCTGTCCACTCTATCCCAGCAGCAGCGCCTACTCTCTCGAATGGAGGTGGACCAACGCGTGTGCTCTCAAGTCCTCGTGAGCGTGTGCGTCAGACTTTTCCTGGAACGCCGCGAGAAACAATTGCAGCAGTTCGTGACCAGCTTCCGCGAGACCAGCGTTGCCGACGAGAAGACAGCTAGCGTGGAGAGCTTTTTGGCAGAACTTTGGACTCAGCTTGAAGAGGAACCCACGTGGGCACTCGTGGCCAGCCAAGAGCAAATGAAACTGGGCTGCTTGACCGTGGAACGTGCGGTGGTCAGCCACATCTACATGAACGCTATGTACCCTAACGGGGAGGCAGACGTCTCCCGCGATCAAGTTCTGTCAGCCCACATGGGACGCCTTTCGGAAGGTCTGACGCCAGCGCACAGGGACCTTCGAGTGCCACGTCAGTATCACTACGAGGCCCCGTGGCCCTCTGCGCAGGCAGAAATCCGTCGGTTGGCGGCGTACAAGACGGCGAGCGACAAAGTTGCTTGCGTTGTGCGCTGCTCACAGACCATCATGAATCTGCTAAGCCTGGCTTCTGGACGCAGCGTACCCGCGGCGGACGACTTCGTACCCGTCATGGTGTTTGTGCTGATCAAGGCTAACCCGCCGTCACTGCTCTCCACCGTTCAGTATGTCGATAGCTTTTATGGAAACAGACTGTCCGGAGAAGACCAATACTGGTGGATGCAGTTTGTGGCTGCCATCGAGTTCATCAAGACAATGGACTAAAAGTGCTTGCTTGTCAGGACAATTCACGTACCTTGACCAAGATTCCCAAAGATTTTGTAAGCAAAGAAGGTGAGCACCAGTGTGGCCCCGTTAAAATAACTTGGAGGATTTTACTACTTCTGGGCAAGGTAACGTTTCAACACTTCGTACAGAACAAAGATATACATAAGCTCTATAAGTTACTGCTCGCATACACCTATGCATCAAATCAGAAAAGCGTCACATTCTTGATTCATAACCGTTGTGGCATAGGGGTAGGTCGATGGGCAACACCATATGCATATTCGTACATGATTCCAACATTGTATGCTACAAATCTTGATGAAAAGTAAATTATCCGTATATTTTTCGATCTTGTCCGGACAACTGACTTCATAAAAATCAAGATTTACTCTATCAGGAATGATGAAACACGTCAATCACATCTGCTGGGTAGAATTGCCATTGTAGGTATTTGTCTCGTCATCGTCGTCTTCGCCCGCTCTTAAGCGAGTGATGTTTCCATCGCGAGAAAATCCTTGAGACCTGGAATTCCAAGAGGGTGAATCAAGATGTCGGTACAAGAGCCTGCCAAGTAGGTTGGCAGTTCCGTGTTTACCATGACATTTCAATGATCAGTTGCTTCCTACCTGTTATGTCTCTGTGGCGCCTGCCTTGGCTGAGCCGACTGGCCCGCCATTCCAGCTTGAGGCCTTCCTGCTCTAGTCCCTCCAGCATTGGGAAATAAAAACCCACATATAAAGGTCCACATGAGCGTGAGTGGAGTCAACGCGAACCAAAACAGTTGGACAGCCTTTGACACTAGAGCTCCACCACCTTCACTGCTAGCAACGACGCCACCAGTCTTGGGCAACACCAATACCGTGGCAGAGGGTACAAGTCCCAGTTGCCTGAGTGTGTTTCCACGACTCTTCTCGTCCAGTTGCAGTCGGGGGAAGGTAGTCGAGAGTGTGTAGGCAGAGAAGTTAAGCGTCAGGTTCTCGTCCACGAAGGTGTACAGCACCTGCAGCTGATCGTCGGGTTCGAACCGACTCGTCTGAGAGCGGCCGTCCGGGAGACGGAACTGGATCCTTGCGACAGAGCTGAAAAGCAATTGGACGCATCTTATCTTCTCGCCCATATTACGGTCGATGACAACTTTGAAATTACCTCTTGGCAATCTTCTCCGCCTGAGCCTCCTCGGCTTGCTTCAGCAGCCTCTTCCTCTCTTCTTCCTTGAGTCTCGCGGCCTCCGCTTCCTTCTCCTTACTGTATCTCGCAGCTCTCTCAGCCCTGTCCTGTATAATCTGCTGCCTGACCTTCTCACGGGCAATCTTCTCCTCCTCACGGTCCCGTTTTCTCTCCTCAACTGCAGCACGACGTTCATTTTCTTCTCGATCTCTTTTCATCTGCTGCATCTGCCGGCCGAGTTCTCGACGTTGCACTTCGCCCGAGACTTCTTTCTGCACGGATCAAGGAAAAAGTAGATGAACATGAGAACATCTCACAGGAGAGCATGCGGATTTTACGTTTTGATCGGAAGCCTCCTTTATGGCTTTCTTCTGTGCTAGAAGTTCCTTAGCCCTTGCCACTCGTTCCTCCAAAGAGAGCTGTCTTTGGCCGGAATCAGAAGCCTCTGTCGGGGCAGAGGCCGGGGCCGAGGCCGAGGCCGTGGGCGGGGCCGAGACCGGGACAGAGGACGAGGACGAGACGCCCGATGAGACGGGGACATTGGTTGCAGTTGCCAAATGAGAGGTCTCTTCTAACGTTCTGGTGGCCTCCTCGACCCGGGCCCTCCGCGGGGAAGTGAGCGATTCGGCGATCTAACAGTTATCACAGAGAAAATAATGACATGCCAGGTATCAATATCAATCGTTCGAACTCACCCTTCGCTTCTGTATCGCCTCATTGGCCTTTAAGACGCTCTTCGCTATGTCTTCAGGTCCCTTTCCCTCGCAGGCTGCCACTTCCAAGTTGACGCCATTCCCGCTGTCGATGAAATAAACGGCTGGCACGACGACGACAGGGTAGATGGCGGAGAACTGTTTGCACAGGTCAGTGCCACCTTCGATCTTGATGGCGACGGCGCCGGCCCCACGAATGAGACCGCTAACTCGAGGGTCGTCGAGCGAGGCGAGAAAACCTTTGGTCTTCTCGTCATCTTCCGGACCTGAAGAACATTGCTAGTCAGCACTACACCTTTCGTTTAACATGGAAAGCACAACCGAAGGATTGCTCAAGTTCTCACCGTGGACTGCGACGACAAAGAGTGTGTCAGCCGCCTTGGCTTTGGCGATAGCGTCGGTGATAGAGCCCGAGAACCACTCCATGATGTGTCGACGTCGTTACTCTTTCTCAGCTCGCCGTGCACTCACTGCATCGAGCGGGTGTCGACCCTAACAGCTGCAGCACCGTCAGCTGCTGCTGGCACACGCACACGGTCACCGTCACGCTCACTCCGTCGAGAGACAAGGAGTGACGTCTTCGTAGCGGTGACCCCCAAAAATTGCCGGAATTGCCCTCGGGCACCATGGCGAACGCGTAACAGACTAGACCATGTCATCATCGACCCAAGCAGGTCTGTTGGCCTCCCCCGTCATGGGCACGACTACATGCTAGCTTCTGTGAATGCCAGTCTTGAACAGTCTTGCCTATGTCGGGTTTCTCCTCGTCTCATGCGACGCCCTAGGGACTCCCCTACACCACCAACCCCTACCCCTGCGACGAGGCTTTCTACGCGTTCGAGCGGCATAGCGAGTCCTTCACCTTAATGACCAGAAGATGGCTCTTTGTTGGTTGTCCCTCTTCGATCTGACCTCCTCTCCGGGGTGTCTCTCCTGTAAACTGACAGCGTGGTCTTGCACCTGTCGAGTGCACCCCTGCCATGTTCATATACATTTAGGCACCGATAGGCACCGTCGGGTGCAATGGGCACCTATCCTGAGTCGGACAAAGAGCGTCTCCTTATCACGTCGGATGCACCTTACCGAGCTGAACGCTGGGATAAGAGAGAGATTAGAGGAGGGACGGAGGACACTGACGCGGGCCGTCCTATTGAGCAGTCAGCAGACGACTGCATGATGAAATATGAAAGACTTTAACTGCTCGGGCAGCCTCGCATTGCGTGAACAGAAGCTTCATCTCTCACGCACCCGACTGCAAAGGCGAGGGAGCAAAGTGCCTTGGGGCAACCACGCAGTAGAGAGTGGCGAGGAAAACGACCCACTGGCTGAGGTTCTAGCCGAATTTATCCATCCTGCTGGTCCACACAGGATCCTGGAGATCTGATAAGAAAGCCGCCGGATCGGTAAAGTGATCTGTGCCTCTGAAGAAGACTCAGGTCTCAATTTCTCTTGGCTTGACTACTTTAGTTACACCGACATCAATCCAGGGCTACCCGATGCTTGTGAGAAGTCGACGAGCCCCAAGCAAAGACACCAGCGGCATTAAGGTCTTCACCTTATCCACGACAATGCCTTCTACTTGGTGGAAGAAATGATGCTGGAAAAGCATCACTCACATCGATTGTTTGCCATCGCTGAGTCTCTCGGAGATGCTTACCCACGTGATTCGCTTTCACTGAAGACCACGCAATCAATTTCTTCGCCTTCCCCAGGTAGTAGTCGTAAGTCATGTCTCTCCACCCCCAGGCCCTATTCTATCCTCACTCCATTCTACTGGCACTGCAACTTCTTTCTAAGGTAGTCTGTAGTAAGTACCGGAAGTGAGGTATCAATTCTATACTCAGGAGAGATAATTGATAGTGTTAAGGGTTCTGTCTTTGAACATAGTCTTTATAAAGTTTATCTTCTGTACATAGTCTACCTCCTGCTATTTACTTTTGTCGACTTTCAGAATGTTACTTTTAAGCGTCTCCAGCTCAATCCCTGGTGCTGCAGGTGAGATTGTTGAGACTGCGGCCAAGTACTGACAGTTAAAGTCGAATCGAGATCCAGTGCTGAGGCTCATTCTTTAAGCTTTAGCTGCACCCAGAGGCCGCGAGGCTCTCCCTATTGCCGGGGTCTGTTGTGGGTGGAAGCGATAAGTATACGTACGAACTCAAGAACAGTGGAGCTTCTCATGGTGTGAATGTTTAGACTAAGCTTTCCCCGTAATCCGTGTAAGTGATGCTTTTCTTGCCCAACCTAACCTCTCAAGTGCTTCGGTAAGCACTATCTGACCCGATCACCTATCCCCATCATGAAGCGTGAGCCTCCCTCGTCCGCCGACGCTTTGAACATGTGTAGGGTCGATCGAGTCCCTGAGAATTGACGTCGGTGGCGGGCATCAGCGACGACCACTTGTCCTTGGGGGAAATGGCTTCGAAGATACGGCAGGAGACACCGTTGTCCGTGGCAATGCCAGATCACCACGATATAGTTCTTCCAAATCTTGCTGGCAAAGTCGACATAGAGAAAGGTCACTCAACGTCAGATGCTTCGGACTACGGCGGGTCTCATTGGACGAGATGACGGTGAAGACGAAGGCGCTCAGTTGGTCGAAGTCGCTTTCAAGACGGCCACGCGTCTTCAATTGTGCAAATTCAACGCAGCCATCGCGACCCTAAACGACGCCGCCAAAGGGCTCATCGCGGGCTTTTCGCTGAGCTTTCATGTCGTCACGGGGACACGCGGCAGCCATCGAGTCCTGGGGCTTTCCCAGTGTAAAGGGTGTGGCGGGACCTTTTCCACGTCGAAATACATCCTTCCGACAGAATCGTGCGCCGCCCAAGAAGACCAAGGAACAATGATCGTCGCTGCGAAGGGACTGCGGGATTTCCGTCGCCCACATGGGAGCAGGTGTCATACGAGGCTGAAGGTCTACGCGTCGTGAGGTCCCCCGACCACTTTTATCAGGACGCCTACGGAACTCTCGCACGAATGGGAATTCGTTTGGTGGCTCCCCTTTTGGCCGTGTCTGAGCCGACGCCGAAGGCTACCGTCGTCCGGGACAGTTTCGGCAATCCGGGTCTGCTGAGAATGCCTCTGCTGTCCAGCGTATGGAAAAGCTTCGTTGCTTATGGAATTGAAATTGCAAGATAGGATCCTGCGTGGACCAAGCTAACTTGGTATCAACTGCAAATGAGGGTCGGGGTCTGTCCACCCATTGAAGGGGAGTTACATAACATTGAAGAAAGTCCCCAGGTCCATTCGGGGACGGCAAGGAAAAGAGGTGAAGGGCGTTTCCTTGGTGCTCTCAACGACAGCAACTGAAGTTACAGCATATCTGCTCCTATGGTGAAGGTGTAATATAAAGCAAGGCCTCGATCCTTTCCTTGAACCAGACGTCGGTCAACGTCAACCTCAAAGAAGTCGACTCTGGCAACTCGAGGTGGAGCCCCAATGCGATGAAGAACTTGACAATCTTCTCAGACTGATTCAATGTGGTCTCGTTTCTCCTGGTCGAGAGGATGCTCCTGCCTGTCGAGGGAATTGAGGCGCCCCTTCAACTACGACTCCCTCCTCACCCACGGGCTAAAGAAACTCGTCTTTACATTGGCTTTGTAGAAAGGGACTTTATTGTGTAGCCTAAATCGTAACATAAAACTGGAATGCAGCCTTCTGTACACACTATTGGACAACTTTCCTTAGCTAAGTCTACTTTTTACATGTGATTTCTTTACATAAGTATACGCCAGACTTATGTAATGGCTTTGGTATCAACAAGTAATGGTATGATACATGGAATTGAGATCATTTTAGGAGGCAACTGATTCAGACGTGCAACTTACGATCTTTGACTGTAAAGACTTTTTCTTACAAACTGTAAATTCGCATCTTGTACCAAGAGATTCGTCAGTCTCGGTGGGAAGAAGAACGAGAAGTCATCGCTCTGTACGACGAGGAAGAAAGTGAAAGACGCAAAAAATGCCCGATTACAAATTTACTCTTGAAGCAAGAGGACGCACACTCCTAACGACAGCTACAATAAGAACATTGATGATTGTTCAGATTTCATTGGCGTGTGCAAACAACGAAGTTACGACGAAAGAAGCACCTCCAAGCTTGAAAGGTCCTCTTGTCATTGAATCTTTGCTTTGGTTGGTGGGTACACGGGATTCGCGGGGGGAGGGGGAGGGGGGGGGCAATGAGTGTTGACGGCATGGTAAAGAGAAAAAAGTGGGTCCTACGTACAATCTTCTACTCTAGCTTCTTCTGTCCGTCTTTGCCCTTGACCGCTTCGCTGATCTTGAGCGTGACTTGCGAGAAGTACTTCTTGAGCAACCCTCTCTTGTGCATTCCGGGCAGCATGGCGGCGATCAGAGTGACCAAGTAGAGCAGGAAGAAATTGTTCACTTTTCCGCCGACCCACGCGACGAAGAATAGGGCGCCCAGGGTGGCCAAGAAGTGAAGGACGGGCTTTCTTTCCTTGCTCTCGTGGCAGAACGTGAAGGCTGCCTCCAGCGAGCGCGTCAGGCCTACCACGTCACCGCAGAGCTGATCGAAGCGCTTCTCCTTGTCGCCGGTCCAGTTCTCGGGCTTGAAGATCTGCGCGAAGGAGTTGGTCCATTTAAGGGACTGCTCTCACTAATACTACGTATATGTCAATACGATACTTAATTATAACAACAAACTCTACGTGTACTAAGGAAATCGATTGTGGGGTCTCAATAATGTACGGAAAATAAACGCAGGACACAAGTTCAAGCTGTTCCTTCAACACTGGACTTTCTTTTCGTCTTGTCCGCCATCTCATACCTGAGCTGTGATCTTGGGTCCGAGGTAGTCGACGAGCGTGAGCACGAACCCGGCCACGGCCACCGCCGTGAGGAAGGTCGGGTCCCACCACCAGATGAAAATGAACTTGGTAGTGAGGACTCCAGCGATGACTGCGGGGTAGAAGTCTTTCTCCCAGAACAATACGGAGGAGGCGTGCAGCAAAGGCTCCCGCCACCGCTCCAGACACGTTTTCACGTTGCTTCTTTCCAACATGTTGGCTTCCACGGACCTGGCGACGGCCACGGGGAAAAAGAGGGATGAGGAAATTCAAAATTGGGTCGACAGCAGAAAACGACGTTAATGCGTCACAAGAGGACGAGAACTCGTCCGTCGTCTGTTCCAGGCTGAGGGGGCGACGGGGCCGCCTTTGCCGAGGGCCGAGTGGGCGGACGGTTACAACTGGCCGACCGCCGAAGTGGAAACCCAAAACAAAGACTTTTAAAGGGGGGTCGACAAGAGCGAGACCGAAAGGGACCTGGTGACCGCCACCAGGGGCAACAAGCTCACCTGGACGATAGAGAGCGGGATCAGGGAATTAGGGCTTCCCTTTAATCCTCCAGAAGAGGTCGAGCTTCTTCAATAACGACACTGACGTGAAGGCGCGTAGGAGGTCGACTGCCGAGGACAACTCGCGAGACGGAGAGCGACGACGTGTGCGCGCGAGGCCCTCCGCCTGTCAAGAGAAGAGAGAGAGCCTGGAGTGACCAGGAAGAAGAACGCCGAAGTGGCCGAGGCTACTCCAGAGGCTTCGGGGCTGAGGCTATTCCAGAGACCTCGGAGCGGCGGCTTTCCCCACCGCGGCGGAAATCCGCCCAGCTTGGTCACGGCGAGGCAGATCGGGGAAAGCGTCAGATGCCCCTTCCTCCCCCCCCTCGGAGAATACGAAGAGGAGGGAAATGTTCCACTCCCTCGATCGATGGCGGGACTAAGGAAAGGGGGGATCGGGAGTGGCGTAGCAGCTCTTTGCGCTCTCTCCGTGCGTCCGGACGCGACGCAGTAAATAATTACTATAAAGGGACTCACCCAGCGTGCGTGACACCGAGTCCTCGGCATTCGCGCGCCACGACAAAGTGATGGGAATTCCTCACTACCATCGTCACCGCATGGGGGATGGTTGAGGGGTGGGAGGACTAAAACACTGTTAACTGATGGATGTGCTGCTTCGAAGGGGGCAGGCATGGACATGCATGAGTCAATGTTACTCCGAGGAACTCCTGACTGCAGGAGCGCCCCTGGGCAAAGTTGGGCAGCTCACCTAAGTTCGTTCTCGTTGTGGCGGTTGATTCCCGCCGCGCCTTCAAAGAGAAGTTAGCTGTGTCTGGTGTCATGTAAACAGGTTCTGTGTCAAGCAAGTCTCAGTCTGGTGTGACCGTCAGCACCTTGAACGCGTACTTACTCAGTCGTGTTGATCACCATCGTCCTGGACAAAGGGTGTGTGGGCAACAAAGTCGTTTTGCTCGCTATGTCGACGACAGAGCAAGCCTCGTTAGACTCGCTTATCACCGATCACCTGACTGACTGATTGTTCATTGCAGCCTCGTTGATGACGATGACGAACATGTGATTTGCAGCGACTTCAAACGGCGGCGTAGATGGCTTCTCGCCTGCTCACTTGGGAGTTGCGCAATCTGCCGTGCCGCATCGTTCATAGGATGGCCTCCTCGTCGTCGTCGTCATCCCTGATTGCCATCGTCCAACTTGCGTGCTCGTCCGATAAGGCCGCCAACCGCTCTAGGGCGCACGAGTGGATTCGCAGGGCAAAAGCTGCTGGCGCAAGGGCTGTCTTCCTCCCAGAGGCCTTTGATTACATCGGCGAGAGTGTCGAACAGACTCTTGAGCTGTCCGAGCCGCTGGAGGGAGACACGATCTCCTCCTATCGGTCGCTAGCGGCCTCGGAAGGCATTGTGGTCTCCCTTGGTGGCTTCCATCGTCGCCTTGACGAAGGCGGTGCCTCTCGTTTGTCCAATACACACGTGCTCATCGGTCCGGATGGCGATATTCTCGCCACTTACGCCAAGGCTCATCTTTTCGATGTCAACATCAGCGGAGGTCCCAGGCTCAAGGAGTCTGATTATGTAAAACCAGGGGAGAAAATCGGTCAGCCCGTAGCGACCTCAGTCGGGAAAATCGGGCTCGGGGTGTGCTACGACCTGCGCTTTCCGGAATTCTCCCTGGCGTTGGTGCGAGCTGGCGCGCAGGTGCGTTGGATGAGTACGATGCTTGTTCGCGCGCTTGTACGGTTCTTCAACACTTATCATCTGTTCTTGTAGATTCTTACCTTCCCGTCGGCGTTCACCGTGTCCACGGGTATGGCGCATTGGGAGACTTTGCTGCGTGCACGGGCCATTGAGACTCAATGCTACGTGGTGGCGGCTGCGCAGACCGGCAAGCACAACGCCAAGAGGTCGTCCTACGGGCATTCGCTTGTCGCGGACCCCTGGGGCACTGTAGTGGCCCAGTGCGGCGAAGGAGAGGGGATGGCGCTGGCACAGATCAAAATGGATTACTTGGTACGACATACGATGACAACACGAGAGTACGTAGGTACAAATGCCTGACGCTCGAGTTCGCGTTCCAGAACTCTGTGAGATCAAGCATGCCAACGTGGAGTCACCGCCGTGGGGATCTCTATGGCTTGGCAGTAAGCGGAGAGCATAGCGCAGTTCAAGACGACCAAGATGGCCACTTCCACTTTGGGCCCGTCAACATTCCCGCCAGCTGCGTGGTCTTCGTGTCACGACTGAGTTATGTGTGTGTCAACCGGAAGCCAGTGTTGCCCGGGCACTTGCTCGTAGTGCCTAAGAGGTCAGACGTCCCTCGCCTCGCCGACCTCACGGCGGAAGAGGTGGCCGACCTCTTCCTGGCAGTTCAGAGAGCCCAGAAGGTGACAGAAGTCCACTTTAGCTGTTCTGCATCCACCGTATCCGTGCAGGATGGTGCCGCCGCTGGCAGGACAATCGAGCACGTGCACGTGCACGTTCTGCCCAGAAGTGAGGGCGACTTCGCGAACAATGACGACATCTACGAGGAGCTGGCAAAACACGACAAAGGGAACGATGTCAAATGGAGAAGTCAGGATGAAATGGTTCAAGAGGCAGCGGCTATGAGACAGACTGCGGACAAACTAATGTGATCTTTGTTGATATAGCTCTAATTCATTCTGTCTATATTTATGAGGGTAGTAACAATTCTACATAATTGGTGTATATGTACAGTTGAGCTTCGAGTGATAATATTGACATACCTTGCACAGCTGGCGGTGAACTTAGGTTTACATGATGAAGGTCGTGCAGATCCTGCATAAATTACAATACCCGTATTATAGAAACTGAAACAGAGAAATCAATTCAATTGGCTGCAAAGACGATCTTGGTGCAAAATGGGTAAAAAATGCAGATTTTTAGTTAGGGTCCTTTCCTTTTTTGGAACTTGCTGGCCACAATGATCAATTATATAACAGAGCAATGGCATAAAAAGAATGAACGGAATACTTTGAGTTGTCGAACTCGCTGCACAAATGATGCAAGAAGACGTGGCTGGAATTGCTAAAGAGGTTCCCTTTCAGTGGTGCCAGAAGCACAACGAAGTTCATCTCCAAAAACGGGATCAGTCTGCGTGACTTTGAGCTGGTTTCAAGGACGTGTACCAGGTGCGGACGAGGATCCGACCTTTCTTATGATGATGGTGTCTGGTGCAGTTCCCAAGGTTGAGGGATACCCTTACTTCGAGCAGGCGAGACCACCGCTGGTCCCTACAAGGTCCGCAAAGTCGGACGAAGTCTTTGGATGTAACACGACATAAAAGGAACTTTACACATGGAGAGTGACGGAGGCCCAGTCCAACTTTCAATGCTCTTGAGAAAGCCTTGACAAATATGCTGCGTATCTTTGAGAGACTGTTGTTCAGTGATGAGTGCTACTCCGCCCACCTGTTTCAGCAGCAGGTGGCGTTGTTGCTCACCACATGACCCAGTTGCCGATCGTGGACTGGACGATTTCGTTGGCGTGATGGAGAGGCTGCTGCTGAAAGACAAGGATCAATGAATGTAGCCGCTGACCAAGTACTGCATGAGTCTGTCCGAGCACATCTGACCATTTGGGGCGCTACTTTTCTATGGTCCAAGCAGTGGAGCATCCCTGATAACAAGCGACACCCAAACGATGACGACTACCATCTCGGCCGGCACGCCCACGTGCGAGAACGGCAAACCTGCGGACGAATAGGGCTTTACGTTCTTCAACGCTACGCGAGTCTTCAGATTCTGGGTGGACCAAGAGTGATCCCCGTCGAGTCATCTGCATGGCCACTGGAGACCTCCAAAGTTTTATAGTGCATAAGGATGTCATGTTAACTCTTCACATTTGGCTTGGTCCTGCTTAGTTACTTGCTGGATGCTAAATGGAAGCACTGTAGTCCAATGAAATTGAAGTTTTGCTTTGCTCTGCGACCTTCCCAATCTGAACATCTTATTCTGGACTAAACTTAAGTTACATAGAAAAATTCACGGTAAAAGAGGGGTCATTTTAGCTTTTGTTCCTTTAAACATCTGACTACATCTTCACCATTTAGTATTAAGTAACAAACCTAAGCCTCAATCAGCCTAATGCCAAAGAAGTCGTCGTCAAGATCGCCGTCACCGTCACCCTCACGCTCTACTTCGCTCTCGCCGTTGCTACGATCGACAGACGTCAGTACACACGGGCCTCGACGCTTTATATAATAGATGCCCAGGCAAAAAAAGATTTTAGAGCTGTGCGGCCTCGTGGATGAGGTCGTTATCGTACCCGCGGCTGCAATTTAACTTTCAGACTTTGGCTGCGGCTCCTAAATGAGAGCTGCAGGTATTCAAGAGCGGCTCTTATTGAACTACCTGAGATATTTGAGAGCAGCTCAGCCTTTTACCAAAATTACGTAGGGACTACACTAGAACTTTTCACTTCTCCTTATTGCTGCTTTCATCCTTCTTGATGTGCACGTCAACTCCGCCAATCTCCTCACTACATTAGGCCGCTGGCGTCATCTACCTCAAGAATGGACAGAACAGCTCCCAACGACTGGCTGCCCTTCATTCAGTACTCGAGAACTTAGGTACTGACGAGGTACTAGCTGAAAGAGGACTTTTAGACGCGCTCGTCTTCTTACACAGCTCGAGACAAGACATATCGTTAGCGACCGTCCCGTAGAACACGAGAGCACAAGGTCCTCCAGAACGAAATGAGAGAGCAAATGGCGCTGGGACCCGACGCCCGCGAACGCGGGGTTGAATCCGATGGAGTGACTATGATATGGGGGCTTGAAGTGATATGATCTCCTACTTACGCTCTCTTTTTCCTCCGGGTTTCTTTTGTGCATCCTATGAACTCACTGTTCCCCGTGGTCGAGGCGCACAACGCCGTTACAAACAGATCCGCCGTGTAAGGCACAGACATCGCGATGGCGCGCGCGCTCTCGGTGCTCTGCCGGTTGGTGGAGGAACCCTGTGGCCTGAAGTTCTCACGCGGGCGCCAAGACGGCAACAAGAACCAAGTTAATTGCATCCTGCTAGACGAAAATGCCGGTGGTGGGAACGCGATGACACAGTTGCTGTAATAAGTTGTAGCACTACGTACGCTGCACTCGACGTCATGGCGAACACCGGCATCTTCTTGCTGATTTTGCTGGCCTTGGACTCGTCAGCGGCCATCGACTTACTGGTGGTGACGAGCACCGACGAACCTCCGGGGGAGCCGGCCGTTTTGGAGATCTTTGATTTTGCCTCTCGCCGGTGGCGGGCAGTCGAGAAGTCATCAGCTCTGATGTCGACGGTTTCGTTGCCACCTTCGTCTCTTCGCGCGAGGGACGACAGTTCTTCGTCGTCGTCAGTTCCCCTACCCCGTCCGGGCACCGCCAGACTGGTGGAGGACCACAAGGTACTCCAGTACGAGCTGCGTGACGGAGCCGCCCTCGAGCTGGCCAGCTATCCGCGCAGCATCGGCGGATCGGCCACGCTCGAGTACGGCGACACTTTCTGTCTCGTGGGGGGATTCGACGAAGCCAAGCGCACCCTCAGGAAGTCAGTCATCTGCTGGAACCCCCTTACACCCAGGAAGAATAGCTCCTCGAAGTAAGACTTTTCTAACAAACCGCCAAAAAGATTAGGGCTGTCTTATATAACAAAGATTATCATAGAGATGACTTCTATTCGACAAGCAGCCAAAATAATGAATCAAACTTCCAGCAACAACAGCGGCGGCTGGGTGGCCTTGCCTGACATGACTTCTGGGCGCCACCTTCCGGGCGCCGTCGTGATGGACGGCAAGCTGTACGTGGCGGGAGGCTACGACACGGACACGCATACCTTCCTCGACACTGTCGAGGTCTTTGACGACGTCTCGCAGGGTTGGTACCCAGTGGCTTCCCTGAAGCATCCTCGCGCCGGCCTCCAACTGGTGGCGCTCTCAGGGAAACTTTACGCCCTGGGGGGCTGGCGCAAGCGTGAATTCACTGCGGTCGTGGAGGTGTTCGACCCGCTGACCAACACGTGGAACGCGATCAAGAAGATGATGACGCCGCGTGCCAAGTTTGGCACAGTGGTGAGAGACGGCAAGATCTACGCGGTTGGCGGAATGAAAGGTTTCCACCCTCGAAAAGACCTGCTAAGTTCAGTGGAGGTGTTCAGTCCGGAGAAGGACGAGTGGTACCAGATGAACGAGGGCATGCGCATCATCCGCGGGCCCGTGACAGCAACGCTTGTGAGAGATCCATGAGCAACGTCTCAATTGTTATATTTTAATACTAATTTTATACTGCAGTTGTATCAAATACGTGCGCAGTCAATAAATTGAGAGTTGACTTTCGTCGTTGAGCTCGGATGTTGTTACTGCCTGAGGTTTCGAGATAAATCCACAAACTTTCCGAAGCCACAACATGTCAACAAGGAGCTGTCGGCCTCTGCCTCCGCCACGACGAGAGAACCGTAGGCGAGGACTGTGGGCGTAACGATGCTGTCCTGGTCCTCCTTGGTCGTTCGCGGCCTTCAAAGGTTGCCTGGGCCTTCGCTCGCCAGCAGTGCCTCCAACCTCTTACTGAGCGCGGTCAAGGTATGGAGAGAATTTGAATTTCGCTCACTACTCGAGGTATCACGGATCTTTCATCCTCTTCTAAGGTCGAGGTCGTGCAGTCGCAGTTCTACGGTCGAGACAACCGGATGAAGTACATCATCTTAAAAGATCCTCCCGTTGGTCCGCAGAAAAAGCTAGCGCCATACGTCCGATTGAACGGAAGGGTTGGTCCGCCCGGAAATTACCGCAGGATCGTCCACTACCCGAAGGATGGCAAGTACACCATCAAACCTCTTCCCATCACCAAGCTGGGCGGAAGGGATCCAGTCACTGGAAGAAAGGTTGTCTAGTCCACTTCACTAATGCAGGAAGAAGTCCTTTAGAGCTGTTTCTCGCGTAGGTGATTGAGGGTTGGGGTGGCGGTTCCAAGCAGCGCTATAGGTGGATCGACTGGTTTCGTTTGCCTCTTGACTGGGACCCAGACGGCCCAGACCTTGTGGAGAAGGTCGTCGAGGTTCGCTACGACCCCATCAGACCAGCCAAGATCGCACTGGTGGGCCAGGGAACCCGACTCCGGTGGCTCATCGCTACAGAGAACATGAAGGTACCTGCCTTATTTAGAGATTGATGGTTAAGACCATGTCCCTCATTTTCGACGCCACCCAGGTGGGCGACCTGATCCACACCAGCGGCCGAATTCCCTCAATACCCGTGAAGCCGGTGCTGGGCAATTCGTATCCACTGGGCGCGCTACCAGTCGGCACGGAGATCTGCCTTGTTCAATGGCTTCCCCGGGAAGAGAGGAACGAGGTCTGCCAGGCCACGGAGAGCACCACGATTCTCAGAAAGGATAGCGACCGTGTCATTATCAAAAATACTGATGGCAAGGAGCTCTCCCTGGACCAGCGCTGCCAGTGCGTGGTCGGAAAAGTCTCCATTCATCCACTCAAAGCTGCGCCCATCGGATCGCCTAACAGACTAAGGTAAGAAGCCTGAAACCTCCATTTGTTCAGCACTTGATTGGCTGTGATCGTAGGTGGATGGGTAGGCGACCTCGCTCGGGTCTGTGGCAGCGGAAGACTGGTCGCTTTGGTCGGAAGAACAAACCGCCTCCGCCGGTCGAGGTGGTAAAGCCGGAAAAGCCCGACAAAGTCAAGTATGACTTTCTCACGCACCACCTTCATGGGGCCAAAGGCAAGCCGAGGGGCTCCAAGAGGAGGGCTGCCAAGGAATACATAGAGAAAAAAGTCAAGGAGCTGAACGACGAAACCACGCCAAAAATATGGACTAAGAGGGACTGGTGATTCTACGCAATTTCAGCTCATACTCGCTTCAAGAAGTTGGCCTGGATCTATAAGTCTGTTGCCTTCGTCACCCAAGTAGTTCAAAGTCAGCATTAGTTCATGTAAGTGAAAGGTGGCAAGATTGTGAAGAATGAACGAATGTCTAGAATCTCTATGGTGAGGACATCGGGAGACCTTACTGCGTGTTGGAATAATCCCTCTCCTAGCAGCAACTCGACCAGCATCATCTACATGGAAACAGTCGTCTCGTGGGCTCCTACTCGCCATGATGCCCCGGCACAAGTAGAGTATGTTCGCACTTTTCAGTCTCTGCGATCGAGCAGTCATCAAGGTCGATCTGGTCGGGCACTTTGAGACTGTTATTAGCGTAACTGACGTTGCGAGTCATAATAGTTGCCTGTCATGAGGTCATACCTTTTTGTAATTTAAAGGGCTTCGCATACGATCATTAACGTACAATTTTGCCAAGTTGGTCATGAGCAATCACCTCCTCAGGATAAATAGGATGAGGAAATGGAGCACCCTTGACGTGAACATCGAGTATTCTGAATGCATAATCTCGCTTGACTCGTCCATTCCTTGCAATCTCCTCACATGGTTGGGAGTGGGGCGTTTTGCTGCGCAGCACCACTGGACACCGCCGCACCCGGACCCAACAGAATCTGTCTCTGCTGCTGCTTCTGCGCCTCCTCAATGCCCAATCGCTCAGTCTCGATCATGACAGGAAAGAAGAGGACGACCGCCGAGCTGAACGCCACCCAAGACAATGACCGCGAGGCGGAGTAAAGCCACTTGGCGCTTGAGACAGTTCCACAGGCGGTTCCCCAAGCCACGGCGCGGACAGAATCCGGGAACATCTCTGCTAATCCGACCAGGCGTTCGAGGAGCGTCTCGTCTTCAAAGTCGTCGTCTTCATCTTCATCATCGTGCTCGTCAACCGCACCACGCAGGTTCTGTGTTTCGGCAGCCACGACTGTAGTCGCAACTGCACGCGGGGCCGCGGTCATTGAATCATCTGTGATGATCTCTTCGGCGTCGTCTGCAGGCTTCTCAGCTGGGGCATCCAGCATCTCTTCAGCCCCGATCTCCTCGATGGAAATCTCGCTGGATGGATTCGAGTTGGAGGCCATGGCAGCGATGAAGTAGCTCCACTGACGAGGGCGATCGGCCGTCGTCGTCGTCACCTCGCGCTCCTGCTTGTTTTCCTTTCAGAATCATATGTCAGGTGCCAGCGCGATTTTCCCTGAATGCAACCGAAGAGAGCGTCCGAGAGGCGGACGCGATCCCACAACGCTTCGTTGGTGGTCACGGTCACCCTGGTGAGGCCGGTGGCCGGCGCGGCCGTAGGGACCGAGGCCGGCCCGTGCTAAAGTGCCGCCGGCAAAGTTCTTTCCTGTGATTTCCTGCCCGTCGGCCCTAGAAGGGAGTGTTCAATGTAGCCGTTGGCAACAGACGACCAAGTGAGCCCGAGTCGTCCCGGGACCCAAGTCGAGTAGATTGCTCAACGTTACACAGTCAAGACTGCTTTTGCTCTTCTCTGGTGTCACTCGAGGAGTTGTCGATGATCATGGCCAAGGCGGAGTCGCAGTCGTTCCCCGTGACCGCGACGCGGCCCGAGTCGTCGTGTTGAGCAGCTCATCCCTAGTGTGGAAGCAGCGGCACTTAGTAGCCCATGGCAGCCCAAACCCAAAAGCCTTCAAGAAGGGAGAAAGAAAAAATGGGCTAGAGCGTCCGTGCAGTGTGTGGAATAGGAGAGAGAGAGGAGAGGAGAGGGCAGGAAGGAAGCTCATTTGCTCCCTCTCCATCTCGGCCGCAGGCGCAGGCAGGCCAGCAGAGCCATTCTTGACTGAGCTGAGCTCCCTCCCTACACCCTCCTGACCCCAGAGCTCTGGTTCTGAGACCAACGACGTCTCCCACCTCCTGGAGATGGAACCGCCGGCCGCCTCCAAGTCCTGAGGTCGCTCTGGTCAGCGTCAAGATGTCGTCGGCCACTCGGCTGGCGGCCGCCCTACATCTTCTGATCTCGCTGGCGTCGTCGCCGGTCGCCGGCGACCAGCACATCTTGCTGGACACGACCAAGGAGTCCATGCTAGACTGGCGGCGGTACCCGTACGGCCAGGAAGCGGCCACTCCTGGCTGGGTGGAAGAGTCATTTACAAACTTCGACAAAGGCATCAACTGGCGGTCTTACGTGGCCTGCGACGTCAACTATCCCGAGGTGAACAACTGGTTGTGGACTCCTTCCATCACGCGGCACGATGCTAAGCGCATTTACATCGAGGTGAAGTTCTCCCTTCGAACGTGCGACCTCTTTCCCGGGCGCGCCGTGCAGTGCAAGGAAACCTTCAGTCTCCTTTATCACGAGTTTGACGGCGCCACACGGGATCCGTGGGAGCCTGAGAGCTTCAAACAGATCGACGTCATCGCCGCTGACGAGGGCAGGTTCACCAACAACGACGAGGTCATCATCAACACAGAAACTCGTTCGGTGGATGTGACGATGAAGGGCCTGTACTTCGCCTTTCGCGACCAGGGTGCCTGCATTTCGTTGCTCGCGGTCAAGGTCTACTATCTCAAATGTCCGGAGATCACCGTGGGATTTGCGCACTACCCAGAGACGGCAACAGGCAGCCAACTCACTTCGATAGAGCGAGTTCCGGGCACTTGTGTGGCCAACGCCGTCGCCGTTCAGGAGCCGACTAATCTTTGCAAGGCTGATGGTACTTGGAGCTTCCACTCGGGCCTGTGTTCATGTATGGCAGGCTATCAGCCCACCGATGGGGTGGGCTGCAGCGCTTGTCCCGTGGGTCGCTACAAGCATGAAGCTGGAGATTCTCCCTGCCATATTTGCCCAGCTCATAGCCAAGCCTTATTCACCGGGGCTGTAGAGTGTCCGTGCAACCGCGACTTCTTCAGAGCTCCTGACGACCCCAAGAGTCAGGCATGCACCCGACCACCCTCAGCTCCGCAAGCCCTCAAGTACGAAATGCTCAACTCTACTTCCTTGAGACTGAGTTGGTCTCCTCCGGTAGATGAAGGTGCCAGAGCAGATACTCGCTACAGGGTGACATGCGACGTGTGTTCTGCCCGTGTAGTCTATAATCCGCGGGGTGGAGAAACTGCACACAACAGCGTGATCGTGTCCAGCCTCCAAGAAGGAGTGTCTTATCGGTTTACCGTGCAAGCCATAAACGGCGTGTCGGACGTGGCCAAGAAGGCTCAGACTAGTGACAGCAACGACGACAGCTTTGCCTCTGTGCTTGTTGCAGGCGGTAAGGAGTCTTCCATCGTCTCCCACATTAGGCTGGTCGACATCAAGCCGACGAAGGTCAGCCTTGCTTGGTCTCCGCCACATGGTGACGGAGCGGACGTTGAAGTGTATGAAGTGCGTTACTATCCTCGAGGCACTGGTGCCAACAATGCTTCCAGCAACACCGTCATTACAAAACGTGATCGGGTGGAGATCAACAACCTGAAAGAGGACACCGACTACGCCTTCGAAGTCAGAGCCCAGTCCGGTGGCGGCTGGGGCGAGTTTAGCCGACCTGTGGTCGCTACCACTCATGCTGATCCAGTACACGTTGACTCTGTGGAGGACCAGGCGCAGGTTGGCCTGGCCGTTGGCGTCACTCTCTCCGTGCTGGTAGCTGTATGCCTGCTTGCGCTTGTCGTATTCTTCGTCCGACGTGGATCTCCGGAGAAGAGAAACCTCAAAGATAATGATAGCATAGACTACCGTGGCATTGATAACACCTTTCCTGCCGAGACGCTTCCCATCGTCCATACGCACACGTTGGGAGGTAATAACGGTGGTGCGGGCTGCGGTAACTACAATCCCTTCTCGCTGCACAAGACGTATGTGGATCCTCATACGTACGAGGACCCCAACATCGCGGTAAAGCAGTTCGCCAAGGAGATCGATGCAAAGTACATCACCATCGAAGCCATCATCGGAGGCGGGGAATTCGGTGACGTCTGCCGCGGGAGGCTAAGCATACCTGACAGAAACGACATGCTGGTCGCTATCAAGACTTTGAAGTCCGGCAGCTCCGACAAGGCCAAAATCGATTTCCTCACCGAGGCCAGTATTATGGGGCAGTTCGAGCACCCCAACGTTATCTTCCTACAGGGAGTGGTCACAAAGGCCAATCCAATTATGATCATTACGGAGTACATGGAGAATGGGTCACTCGATACTTTTCTGAGGGCCAACGACGGAAAGTTTCAGGTAGGAAATGGCACCTTTTTCTTGAGTGAGGCTTAACTGATTGTCTACTACATTCTCCATTTCTTCTTTTAGGTGATGCAGCTGGTGGGCATGATGCGCGGCATCGCGTACGGGATGCAGTATTTGGCCGAGATGAACTACGTGCACCGGGATTTGGCCGCCCGTAACGTCCTCGTCAATTCTCAGCTCGTGTGCAAGATCGCGGACTTCGGTCTAAGTCGCGAAATCACCGACTGCCACGTGGATGGCGCCTACACCACACGCGGTGGCAAAATCCCCGTCCGCTGGACGGCGCCAGAAGCAATTGCCTTCCGGAAGTTCACATCTGCCTCTGACGTGTGGAGCTTCGGCATCGTCATGTGGGAGGTGATGTCTTACGGGGAGCGCCCGTACTGGACGTGGTCCAACCAGGACGTCATCAAAGCCATCGAGAAAGGTTATCGCTTGCCTGCACCCATGGACTGTCCTGAGGCTATCCACCAGCTCATGCTGGACTCCTGGCAGAAAGAGCGCTCCCACAGACCAAACTTTGCTTCCATCGTGAAGACTTTCGACAAGCTGATCTGCTGCCCCGAGACGCTGCGCAAGATCGCCGCCAGCCCAGTGCACAACCCGTATGCGTCAGACGCGCCTGACGCAGCCTCTTTTCGTTCGGTAGACGAGTGGCTGGCGTCCATCAAGATGTCTCGCTATGCTGAAAACTTCGAGGCCGCCGGCGTCAGAGACATGGAACAAGTGGTCAAGCTTACAGTGCAACAGGTCAACGACCTTGGGGTGACCCTCGTCGGCCACCAGAAGAAGATAATGAGCAGTATTCAGGCCATGAGGGCGCATCTGGCAGCAAACATGTCAGAAGGGTTCTTAGTGTAATTTTGTGAAGAAGAATCTTCCCATGGCAATCTCGCTTTCTGCGCTCAATGACCCAAGAGAGAGACTGAGAGATATCATGAAGAGTGCGAGGTCACTCTTTTTCGTTTACATCATGATAGCCGTTATGCTAGTAAAATGTGCGTTTTTGCACAGATCATCCTAAACGGTGTTTGTAACATTGTAAGTGTCCGTGTTAATATACATACGTACGACGTTACGTAGATCAAGGCACTTCATACGCTTTACTTCAGTTGCTAACATGGTGACAGATGGCTCTATTATGCTGCACCCCCAGACGACGCTAACGCCAAGTCCTCCATCACCTTGGCCTTCTTCACTCTCTTGGAATGTGTAGGCGCACTGTCGAGCTGTCTGGCGGATCTTTTCTGCATCTGCTGAATCGTCTCCTCCTGAGCAGCCCACTCCAACACCAGCCGCCTCCCGTACAAGTGCGTGCTGTGCTTGAGCGCCTCTAGTGCACGCTTGGCGTCCTCCCTAGTCTCGAACTCGACAAAGGCGAAGCCTCGATGTGATCCAGTCACTTTCTTGGGCAGCCGCACAGACTTGAGAGCACCGAAGACCTTGAACACGTCCTCCACCTCCCTTGCCTTGGCCTCAAATGGGATGTTGCGGACGAGCAGCTTGCTGGAATCCTCGGCGGCGACAACGTCTGAGCTGCCCTTCCTAGCAGGCTGCACCGGAGTCTGCTCAGTGGTTGTTCGGTTAGACCGCTTCAACTCCAGACAGTGAGAGTCGACCATCTTGTGCTGCAACGTCTTCAGCGCCTTGTCGGCCGCTGCGGCATCCTGAAACTGCACGAAGCCGTAGCCCATGGATAAAAGCTCTCCCGGCCGCTTGGAATCCTTTTTCCTCGAGATGGTAACCGAATGGACGGTCCCAGCGGCAGAAAAGTGCTCTCGTAGCGTCTCCTCCGTCGTGGAGAAGTTGAGGTTTTTGACGAAGAGGGTGGCGTTTTGGTCGACTGCAGCAATAGTGCCGTGATCAATGTCGGCATTCTTCTCTTCACCTCTCTTGGCCTCACTTGAGAAAGCGTTTTCTGGGGCCCATTCAAGATAGAGGGGCACGTTGCGAAATTTTGAGTAGGCAAGATTCTTAAATGCAGCTCTAGCTTCCGTGGGTTCAAAGAACTCAACGAGAGCAGTGACACATCCAGGAGGAAGCACGACCCGACCGAGTTCCCCATACTTTGCGAACGTGTCCCTGACCTCTTCCAACGATGTCCGCGCTGGCAAGTTCTTCACTATGATTACAGTCTTTGAGCGCTCTGGCTTGTTCGCACCGTCGAAAGCGTCGAGGGACACTCCTTGTTGTTCTAGAAATTTTCGTGTCTCCGCCACTACTTGCGTCTCACCCAACGCCAGCCTGACTGCTGCTGACTGCTTACCGCCATCATTGGTGAGGACGTCCCTCTTGCTGACGCCGTAGCGCTCCGCCATGAGATCAGCGACCGCTGAAGTGCCCAAGAACAGGGTGTTCCAGTTATGGCTCGAACCGGCCTTCTTTTTCTCTTGGGCAGCCTTCTTTTGCTTGTAATTCAATCCTTGCGCGTCAGGATTCTCCTCCTCTGGAGAGGCTTTAGCCTTTCCGGGTAGAAGGTGGAGGAGTCGGCCTTGCAGAGAGGTACCATCAAGCTCAGCATATGCTCTAGTGGCATGTTCGGGAATCATAAAGGTGACGAAGGCGAAGCCTTTGGTCTTCCGAGTGACTTTGTCAATGGGTAGATTTACTTCGGTCAGGGGGCCAAACTTTTTAAACATATTTTCAACCTCTTCTTCGGTCACGGTATAAGCCAAGTTGCGTACAAAGATTCTACCGGACTCTCCAATGGTGTCCTCCTGTTTCAACGACTCTTCTTGCTCCTTCCACTTGGCGGTCTTTGCGCCCTTCTCCTTGGTTGAACCGTCGTACTTCCTCAGGAAGACCTGGTGGCCCAGGAGGAAGCTTTTGTTCTTGAGGAGGGCTTTCTTTCTATCTGCCTCGGTTGCAAAGCCTACATATGCAATGCCTTTGATCTTGGGCGGTACCCTGATGGATTTGGCTGACATTGGTTTCAGGAAAGTTTTCACGTGCTTCTTCTTGGCTTTGTAGGGTAGTCCAGAGATCTTGACTGTGAAATACTCTTCATTCTTCGGCGTCTTCTTTGAAGGTTTCTTGGACCCTTCAGCGTCGTCTGCAGCGGCTGCGGGGACGGTATCGTCTACCATCTTCGACTTCAAGTAGTCCAAGTCTGAAAGCTCCTCGTTTTTGGCGCCATCTGCTTGGGATTCTTCGTCCACTTGATCTGCTTCACTCTCATCTTTTCCATACGTCTCTGCCACCTCGAGAATGGTATCACTATCCCACTTACTTCCCTCAGGCAGATTTCTCTTGTGCACGCGCAGGAACTCCTGGAACTTTGCGTCGTCCTTGTACTTCTCCAACAGGTCCCTCACCATTTGCTTGACCAACTCCTTCTTCGTTTTCTTCTTCTTAGCATCAGGCTTCGTCGTCTCTTCCTCGGATTTCTTTTGATTCCTGGCGAACGCGCTACTTTCAGCAGAGTGCTTGCTCCACGCCCTCGGCTTTTGGGCATCGCCCAGATCGGCACACACCTCCACGGTCACCTTGGAGGCGCCCAGAAAGGTTCCATTCAGGTGCACCCGCGCCGCCTCCGCTTCCTCGGCCGTGCGGAAGCCGACAAACCCGAAGTGCCTAAAGACCCCGGCTGCCGAATACTTGAGGCTAACATCGGTGACGGTGCCGCCCCGCGCGCTAAACGCGGCCCGAAGCTTCTCCTCGTCGATGCGCTTGGGGAGGTTCTTCACGATCAACCTCGTGGGCCCGGACATGGCTGCGTTCGGAACCTCGAGACTTCACGGTCAACAACAGTTCAGCACGCCGTCGGACGCAATAACTTTGTTTTTGTTTACGTCTTTCGACAGCTGCATCTTAGGAGGACAGGAAATTTCCCTGAGTATTTAAGTTTAGATAAAGTTAAAAGTTATTCAAAAGAGTCTTCCTTTACAAGGGAGCCTTTGCCGTGGCCAAGATGACTTTGGCCAAGGGGGTCGTGGCCACCGGCCAGCAGGTCCAGCTCGACGACGACGACGACTCACTCGAGCGCTGACCTTGCACTGCGATCAGCGGCGCCACATCTTGGTGAGCAACTCAGGATGTTGCTCAGGATGCGTATATCGCCATCTTGAGAGGTAAAAATGGGCATGAGGGATCTTCTCTTTATCTTCCCCGGAGAGCGCGCGAACAGATTTAGTTGCTAGACATCCTTCGACTTTCTCTTCTCCAAAGTGCTGCCAAAGGTGTGAACGAGGCCCCGAGTGCCAGAAGAGCCTTGTCTCTCAGTAAGACTCGTCTCGGTTCACCTAAAAAGCAATCTAACCTGACCTAAGCTCAGTGCTTAGATGCAAGTCAAACACTAAAGAACGACACGATCAAGCAACTCTTGTTTGTCAAATGTGAATTTCTAATTCAGTTCATGACGGAAAATGAAAATTTGGTGGTTGTGTCATAGACATTGCCAGGAGTGAGGATAGCATTTGGGAAGGCGGGCTTGTTGACAGCGTCAGGGTAGTTCTGGGTCTCCAGGCAGAAGGCACCATGTTTGTGGTACACAGCACCCCCTTTTCCAACCATGGAGTCATCAGTGGGCAGGTAGTCGCTGGTGTAAAAGTGGACACCAGGTTGGTTGCTCCAGACCTCCAACACCCGGCCAGACTTTGGGTGCTCCACTCGAGCCGTAAATGCCAGCTCCTCGGAAGCTTGGGTCTGGTTGATGCAAAAGTTCATGTCGAATCCAAGGTGTCCAGAGGATTCCAGCGATCTGATAACATTAGTCAAGTCGGATGTACAACTTTTAATCGATTAAATGTCAATTATGTGGTCACTTTCAGATACCTGATTTTTTCCTCGAGGAAAACGTCGGCTACCCTCAGGTCGTACTGGGTCCCCGCCACTGACTTGATCTCTCCAGTGGGTGTGACGGGTGTGGGTCCATCACCACTCTTCAATGGGTATGACACTGGAGTGTAGTTGTCGGCATTCAAGCGGACCTTGTGCTTGTAGAGTTCTTGGGGTCCAGCATCATGGCCACCTAGGTTGAAGTATGCGTGATTGGTGAGACTGACTGGTGTGGGACGGTCAGTCAAGGCCCGATAGTGTATGACCAAGGAGTTGTCCTTCGTCAGCGAGTAGGTCACGTTCACCACCAAATTCCCCGGGTAGTGGCTCTCGCCATCGGGACTCATGTAACTCAGGTGCAGGGAGCCGTCACTCTCGCCCACGTAGCTGTCCCAGACAACCTTATCAAGCGATTTGTTGCCGCCATGCAGTGAGTTGGTCCCATTGTTCTGGTCAAGCTGATATTTTGTGCCGTCGATGGTGAAGGAGCCGTTGCTGATTCGGTTGGCAACACGGCCCACCGTGGCGCCAAAGTACTTGTTGTCTTCAAGGAAGCCATCCAGCGTATCAAATCCAGTCACAACATCCGCGCTAGATCCGGAGCGGTCGGGCACTCTCAGTGACGTGAGGGTGGCACCATACGTGATGACCTCTGCCGACGCAGACCCATTGTTGAGGGTGTACAAGTACACTGCCTTCCCCTTGAATTCGCCGAACTTTGCCTTGGTGATGTTGGTCGCCATATCTAGGACTGACTGCACACTTTGCTGGGCTCGTTTTGACGTTATTCGACTTTGACCTTTCCTGACACAGCAGACACTACTTAAATGAGTTTTCCATGAACACTCGGGAGGAAAGAAAAGATAATTGTGTCAGACTCAACGTTGCGCATGATGAATTTCAGTTCTTTGCATCAGCTGCACACTTCTCTCCGGGATAGACTTTCTAGGGTCTTGCAGGCTGTTGGGAGTGCCCTTTCCAGGACATCTTAAGATATTGGCCTGCCTCCCCCCGCAGAGGATGACCCCTCCCTGCAACTTTTACCACAGCACCAAGAACGTCTCACCTACCCTTACCAAAGCATCCTAGAGCCTCTAGACTGGGCCATACTCAAAGGTAACATGAGCAGCCTGATCGGGCCCATTTTGAAGTTATCTCTTCTACTAAAGTATGTCCACATACCGACCAAAGGAGCAAGCACCAAAGTTTTGGGTTTCCTTACCAAAAATTTGACTGTTTAGTAGCCTCATTTGTTACCAGCATGAGGCTTACACTGTGTACGTAGTTCTACGCAGAGTCTGACTTCGTATTCAATGGCCCCCGCTTACAAGAGCATCCTCGGCCGGGCCAACTCCGCTCCTCTATGTGTATTTCATTTAAAGAGACAAAGACGAGATAACACATATTTGTATGTTCTGTTACGTAGTCTCCATATGTATCTGGTAACATGCACATCACTGAATTATCTTTGTTTATAATAGCAGTCTCAGGTCGAGAGTTTTGAGCTGCCATAAGTGTAGTTCTGCTCAAGGCCGAGGATAGAACAATGCTTAGTGCAGCATCCAGCAAAGAGCTCCACTTATAACTGATGCCAAGTATAAGCGGATTGACTTCTTTTCGGTACAATGTTAAGTCTGAAAGAATCAGTTGAGGGTTGTCTGCCTGTCAACACCAATCTGCTGTAGCTTCGCTCAGTCGACTCTCGGGTTGGACGTATTCTGCTCTTACATCCGACGTCTTTGCTTCCCATGAATGTTCTATCATGACAGCAGGACCGGGCACTCCTGCCACCATATGCGATGCCGTCTTGAACCGGATGCTCGGTGGGGACCCCTGCATTACTTCATGTGGATATGCAGACACTGTCGTTTAGTACGTTCTTTTTTGTCCAATACTCCTGAGCGCAGTCACGCTGAAGAGCAAGAGGGGTTGCGACAACCGTGTCCAAGATTACGTCTTGTTCACCCCCTCTGCAGTCGCTTCCCCCCCTGTCTTGGACGGAGCTAAAAAGCGCAGAAAAAAGCACCCAAAAACCGAGCTACCCATGTTCATCGGGATCGAGGAGAAGCCCAATGTTTTCCCCATCCCACCAGCAACGAATGTCAAGTTATTAAGGGCGTAGTAGATGTGATCGAGCCGCTTTCTTTGTGCGCAAAACCTTTTTACGGCTCTCATTCGTCCACGTCGAGCAACTGACGGCGTTTCACAGATATCCCGAGCGCAGAAAAGAAATATTTCGTTAGAGGGCAGGACCATCGAGGCCCGTGGCCAGAGCAGTCTGCGACCTAGTGGTGGACAGCGAGAGCAGCCAGGCACAGACGGACAAGCTCATCGACAGCACCTGCGCCAGCCAGAGCCACGCAGTCGAGAATCTTGCAAATTCACGCGTCAGGCGGAGTGGCGACTCTTGGGGACCGACACCGTCACCATGGTGTACATTGACGCCCGCGGCCAGATACACGAGAGCAAGCCGTTCGGGGTCTCGACCCTGTTCGACTTCTTCTGGAGCGTGGTCAACTTCTTCGTGCTATTCTTCACTACGCTCATCAGTCCGGACGCTAACCAAAAGGAAGTCGGATACTCGACCGACTACCGATCGACTGGCGGCCGGGGACCGCGACCCACCGCTCCCAGAAGAAGGTTCGGCGGCTTCGCCAGCGGCATCTCGTCGGCGCCAGCGGCTCCTCCATTCAGAGGGGGAGGAGGATGAGGTTAGGTTTGGGACCTCCGAGAAGCGTCGAGCTTCTAGCAGAGTGAGGCCCCTCCTAATCGATGGTGTCCGCCAGCAGCAACGAAACTTATGACGTCTGGCCGAGCAAAATCTCTCCCGAGGAACTCGACGAGGCCGATGGCTGCTAGTGGAAAGATCGCCTTATGCAAGTCAAGGTTTATGATTAACTGAATACAGCAATAGCTATATTTATAGTTTGATGTGAACTTGTAGGTTTTTCTTTCGCCTGGAAAAGCACATACGTAAATGCAGACCAAGATGGGCAAATCGCCTCTGAAAAACTGCGCCTTACTCAATACCGCCTTCGTTGTTCATTTAAGAGTGAAGACTTAGCTGGCCTTCAGCCTGGAGACGTTTTGCGGTCTTCGGGTTCAGGTTGATGGGCCTTTTTGCAACCTTTCTGCATCCATTTATCAAAACATCGACATCTTTGAATCAACTCTGTGAAGGTCCAAGTAGAGGCTGAGCAGGATCAATGAGGTCAACCTGAGGAGTCAATATCATTCTTGATAAAAAGCTGCCCTGACGCCCATCAAGTACATGTGAATGTACTTCACATGTCCCAGTATTGTTTCACTGCCTTGTTGGTTCTTTATCTGGTTGGATCACCGAGGTCGCCAAGTCCACAATCTTTGAACACTAGTGACAGTAGACTCATAATTAGGATTCTGCCTGTTACGGCCCATCCAGACCAGACAATCATACGCAGTAACAAAAACCGCGACGTGATCTCGGCCTGCAAGACCATCATCGTCAGACTGAACTCCTACAACGGTATAGAATTATGCGCGCGATATCCAAGGGGGATTTTATTCTGCGTTTCTTCTCTTAGTAGGACAAAATACAGTTGAAATTTCGCACAGTCTTCGTTGAACTATCACAAGTATCACATTCCACACACGCTGCATTGGTACTTTAGCATGGTATCAGGCTCTACACTTTCCTGAGCCCGGCTTTTTAAAGACCGTCTCCGCGCCTTCCATCCGTCTCAGTAAGAACGGGGGATCTTGGGGGAATTTGCGCAGGAGATTCCAGCGATCTCTCCTCTGTACAGAGATAAAAGGTTGACTACTTTTGAGGGACGAACACTGCGCCAAATCTGGCCGAAGTTTGCGCCAAATACTTAGCTGCCATAATCCGATTTGCACTTCCAAAACCTGTCATTCTTAAATAGCCGCAGCATGACTGACTCGAAATAAGCCACAAATAGCGTCGTCTTTAAAGAGCCGGGCTTTCAAGCAATAGTTCAATCACGTTAAAATCGCTCACTTGCGGTCAGACTTCAGTTTTTGAACGGCATCGCCGCCACTTGGATCGCCGCAGTCGTCTTGTTGCCCCTGGTGATTATGCTGCTGTTGCTGCATTGCTGAGCCAAAAATGTGAGCCCCGAAAAATAACTTAAAGAAGAGATCGGCAAATACATTCTCTCCGCTAGCAGCCGACGTCGAGACCTCCTCGTCACTGTCGTAGCACTCGTAGTCCTCCTCGGAGAATTCGGAGTCCACATCGGAGGAGGTAGAGCGCTTCCTCGCGCGATCATAGATCTCTCTCTGCCTGGGATCTCTTAAGACCTTGTACGCCCTGTTGACGGCCTTCATGCGAATCTCCATCTCTTGGCGCTGCTCGGGAGAGGCAGCCCCGTGCTTGTCCGGATGAAATTCCTTAGCTTTGGAGTGAAAAGCCTTCTTGATCTCTTCTGCAGAGGCCGAGCAAGAAACGCCGAGCAGAGCATAAAGGTCATTCCGTAAGTAGCCTCGTCGCCTCTGATCGGCCGCGCGTTGACGAATCTCTGAAGTCATGCGTTGGATGACTTGGTTGTCAGGGTCCAGCTGCAGGGCGCACTCGTAGTCAGCCAAGGCTCGATCGAACTGGTGACGGCAGGTGAAGACGACGCCGCGGTCGAAGTAAGCGTCTGCATTTTCTCGAGTGCTGAGGGACTGATTGAGGTACTTCAGGCGGTCTTCTTCGTCAGTCTGAACGGAAGCCAGGAGTCGGTACAGCTCAGCGACGAAGGTGAGATTGTTAGGGTCGGGGCTGCTAGCAAGACACAGCTTCACAACTTTAGTGGCAGATGAGAAGGAACACTTCTTAATACACGCTTGCGCCTTCTTGTACTTGGCCTTGATGGAGATAGCCTTCAGGTACATCTTAGTTGCGCGTTTTACCTTTGGGGAGATATCATTGAAGTTCTTGATGACGTTTGGTGACTCTGAGTCCTCCTTCCACCACTGGGTGCAATAATATTTCTCCAGCGTTGTCACGTAGGAGAAATGGACGTTATCGTGCAGCTTCACTCTGTGTTTGGCAATGCTCTCTTTGGCTTCTGGATACATGTGAAGGTGGATCTGCGCCTCCATTCGTGCTAAGACTAGGTAAGAGCTGTAAGGACTGATCTTCTCTAGTTCTGCGGTGGCCTTCATCACCTCCTCCCACTTGTCCTTCCCGAGAGACTCGTCCACAGAGGTGAACAGTTTCTCCAGGGAAGAAATATCCTCCAGCTCAGTGGACACGTCAGTCTCGGTGATAAGCTCGGTTGTCGCTCTAGCTTCTTTGTGAAGTCCGAGCAGAACTTGAAAACGGAGCATCTTCACGAGGACAGTTTCTTCACGTCTCTTGCTCTCCTGCACAGCCTGACAGGCGTCGTCCAACGCCTTCTCGACCTTGCCCAACGCGAAGTAACAGTCCGATCGCAAAGAGTACAGTTCCGCGTTGTTGCTGCTGCTGTTACTCTTCCCGTACACAGACATCAATTTGGTGATAGCGATGGCCGCCTCCAAGAACTTTCCCCCTGACATTTGCTCCACGGCGTCGTCCTTCTTGGCTTGGAACTCGCCGCGCACGGCCGCCAGCTTCTCCTCTTGCTTCTGCTTCTTCTTCTGGGCCTGTTGGATCCTCCTCTCTTCTCTCTTCTTCTCTTTCTTGGTCAGCCTTCTCTGAGTATCAAGATCAAAGCATTGGTCGACCGTTGATGTCCCTTCACCGACAGCAGTGGGAGGCAGATCTGCGGCAACAATGGGCTCCTCTTCCTCAATTGGCTCGGCGGGGGCTTCTTCAATGACAACGTCTTCGCTCTTAACGACATGTATTTCTCTTGTTGAGGCAACCAGCGCTTGCTTTTCCTTTCTCCTGGCGGCTTTCTTGTGCCTCCGTGCCTCCCTCTTAGACTCCATCCTGGACTTCCTCGGCTTGTCCGTCTTCTCCTCGCATCGACGCTCCGGTTCCACAGGAGTCTCGTGTAACGAGCACTCCTCTTTTACCGTAGTCTTTTTGGATTCGTGGGACGTGCTCTCCTCAGCTTGCAAGTCCTTCGTGTCGTCCAGGTTGGCAGCAAACTGGCCGAAACCTTGCGCAGGGGAGGAAGAAACCAATGACTCGGGAGAAGTGTCCGGTGGTGTTTCAAGTGACTCCGACGTCTTGATATCCTCGGGGATCTCGCCCGGCCTCTTCTCCACGGGATGCTCCCTGCGACAGAAGTCGCCATAGATGCAGTATCCGCGCAAGAAGTGCACGCAGACGCCTGCGGGAGCGTGAAATCGGTCGAAGTGGCGCTGTTGGTCGCGCTCCTGGCATAACTGGCTGCAATAGCACACCCGGTCCCGCGGACAGGGGCTAGACTCGTGGGTACAACCCAGCAGCTCTGGGTTGCACAGGAAAGCACAGGACGCGCAGCGGCTGGTCGGCATCTCGAGGATCCTCTGGTGCCCGGAGTCCAAGTTTCAAAAGTTGAGCGACTGGAGGCAAAGTAGAGCGACTGAAACGTAACGAATGAGGAACGACGCACGCACGCTGTTGCTCAGCTGCTAGATGCCCAGCGTACGTTGCTCAGTGCAGATGCAGCGCTGTGGCATTGTGGGCATGGCTGTGGCTGTGGGTCACCCCGGTGTGCGTGTTGTTTCTGGTGTCGCCAAAGTAGCACTCGCAGAGCTGATCCCGCCGGATTAAGCAGGGACTGAGGGAAATCACGAACACGACGCCGGCGATGCCAAAGAACAAGGTGCTATCGCTTGGTGACTTCGTCTTTCCACCAGCACAAAAATATGGGAAATGATAGTCTGTTTGAAGTAGAAGAGCTAAACCAGAAAGATCTTCACCGGTTTCTCGGACTTATCTGAGCACCCCAACCCTGAGATCGCTTATTCTGTGATTTCAGATCGTTTTTTGCTTTTCAATCACATCTAAGGAGTTGAATTCAATAACTTGAACTTGAAAACACGGAAGGAAGAATAGTATAAATTGTTCCCAAAAAGAACTTTATGTAGACATCATTCTTAGTTCAAGAGTAAGGTAATCCTCTGGGTGTTGGTTTTCTCGGGAAGTTCGGTTATGCACACGAGAGGACTGAGCCTTTGCGAACCTATGTTTCTTGGCGATCAGGAGGGCTGCAAAGGTTCTCAGTACCACAATAGTCGTCAGTCGCAGGGATTCGCTCGTCTGGGAATTTTGAAAATGTCGCGCTGATGCCAAATGCACAACCAAAGCTGATGTCAGGTGCCAAAAGTAGCGCCGAGGCCAATGTCTCAGAAGGTGTAAGCAGCACTAAGTATGGCACAAAAATGCTTATAGTACTGTTAAATCGGGTCCGACCGGTTCGGACTCGGGTCCGGAGGAGCAAAAACTTGAGACTCAGAATTCTTTTGATGCCGGGGATGCCTCTGAAGCCTTCGTGGTTGCCGAGAAACCACGTGCTTCCTGCTTCACGTTACGAAGATTACAAACAAAATTAGACGTACAATAATCCGTTGTCAATCCCTATGAGAAATCTCAAATGCCGTATAATCTCACATATAAGTAACGCTGCATCCCAGAGGACTCGCTCCAATGTAAGCAACAATATAAGCAAGAATGTCAATTTTCAAGCTATATCGTGTCACGCAGGTGTTGCTGACTTGAAAGGTAATAGCTCTGTCATCACTAATTTTCTAATAGCAGATAATATATACATGGATAACAGTCACTACATGACATAACGTGTCCTTGACTGTATATTCACATCTTACAGAGCCAATACTGGTACTTACACAACATATAGAATAAGAGGATAAAGGTATTTTAAGCAGGTACTCGCCTACATGTGTGTGCATTAAAATTTTGACACGACCATTTAAAACATTTACAAGGGTCGACACTCACTGCTGATTTTCACCGTTTACACGAAGCACGTCGTGTTCAGCCAAGACCAGCACTATCTCAGCTGTACACCGAGAGGTCCAGCGTGAGCACCTTGCTAACGAGACAGTCAGCATTCGCACCCATCGAATTGTCCGGACAAACTCCTATTAGGCCCTCAGCGTGCGAGTAGAACTCGTCCTTGAGCGAAATGACGATGACGTTCATCCCGGTACCGCTGCCGGTACGATTGCTGATGTAGGAGGCGACCTTGCCTATGTTGGTGTTGTCGAGGGCGGCATCAATCTCGTCGAGCACGAAGAAAGGAGCCGGCTGATATGAGTGGATGGCGAACAGAAGCGCCAAAGCTGCTATCGTCTTTTCTCCTCCCGAGAGATTGGACATGGGCTGGAAGCGCTTGCCCGGCGCCACGCAGTTGTAGTTGATGCCTTCCAGGTAAGGCTCCTCCGGATTCTCTGGGCCGAGGAAGGCTTGAGCAGACTGATTCTTGGCCAGAGCTTTGTAGATCTCGTCGATGGTGTTGGACACATGGTCGAAGCATTTCATGAAGAGGTCGTACCGCTCCTGCTTGATGCGCTCGAAAGCCTGCTTAGCGAGTTTGGCCTTCTTGCGCACGGCGTCGAACTCCCTGTTCGTCTCCTCAAGTTTTTCGCGAGCCTCATCCAACTTTTGCATGGCTCGCATATTAGGAGCTTGGATGCGAGTTATGTTATTCTGGAGTTCATTGATCTGCTTCTCCAAGCTCTTCTCCACTTTGCGGACGTCGTCGTTGTCATCTAGTTCCTTGAGTCCCTCTTCCAAACTCTCATAGTCGATCTCAATCTGATCTTCCTTCTCGTAAATGATGTGACTGGGCTGACTCGTTGACTGCTCCATGGTGGAATCTTCCACATGAGAGTCGTCATCAATCTCCTCCAAGTTGCCTCGCGTCATTGGGATGTGAATGTTGTTCATTTTGCACTGCATAAGAATACTGTGCCTATTTGCACGTTCTTGCTCTATTTGGATTTCAAGCTGGTTCATAACCTTGTTCACAGCTTGTAGCTCCTTAGCCACAACGCCTACTTCGTGACGCGCTGCTTTAACCTCTTCTTCGAGCTTGTCGCACTCGGTTTTTAGGAAGGACTTGCGCTGCTTCAGTTTATCAACCTCGCGCATGTCTGTGTCGATCTCGCTCCTCTGCGCCTGCAGGACCTTCTTGGCCGACTCAAGACTGTCCTCGTCGTCTTGCACGGTCCGCTCGAACTTCTCCACATTAGCCCTGAGCTGATCCTCGCGTTTGCGCTCGTACTCGAGTTGGGTGGCGATGCGATTGATCTGGTTTTCGAACTCCAGCTTCTTCTTGGCACGATCCTGCTGAGTTTTGAGCTCTCGTTCTTCGTACTGGCGGATGTTCTGGACATTGATGCTCTGGCAGAACTTTGCAAAGATTCGGTCTTCTACTGTGTTCATCTTTTCTTTCGTTTCCTCGATCTCCTTCTCGCGCTCGTGCATTACGGACTCGATCTCACGGATGCGGGGACCAAAAGTGTCCGCCTCCTCACGCATCTTGGTCAGCTGCTTGCGCAAGGTCTCAATCTTATTGCGCGTGGTGTCTCTATCGTTAATAGAGTACTTGAGCCGAGTCTTCAGACCAGTGATCTGAGATTGGATGGTCTGAATCTCTGACTCCTTGCGTGAGTTCTTCATAGCTTGGCGAAGCTCCTCAGAAAGCTTCTCCTTGCGTGCCTTTAGGGTGGACACTTGCTTGTCGTCCCAGCGCTTTGCTTTGCGTGCCAGATCGACACTGCCTCCAGAGATGATCCCGGATTTTTGATAAAAGGTGCCGTCTAGAGCTACGGCGTCGTACCTTTGCCCATCCTCTAGCTCGTAAGCCACCTTCATGGCGTCGTCAGGGGTCTCACAGACAAGGGCATTATTGGTGACGAAGAGTACCGCCTTCTTGATGGCCGGTGGGTCAAACCGGAGAACGTCGTAGAGCAACTTCACTCCAGGGGGGTTGTTGATACTACGCAGGCGCTCCTTCAAAGGCTTGGCCTGGATGTAGTCGAGTGGCAAGAAGGTCTCCGGTTCCAGCATCTGATCCTTCAGATACTGGATGCACTGCCTGGCCGTAGATTCGGTGTCAACCACAATAGCCTCCATATACCTTCCAAGTTGCTTGGTAATGGCAACGTTGTACTTCTTGTGGATGGGTTGCGACAAGTTGATCATGCGATCAAAGACTCCGGGGTAAAGGCGCTTGAAGTTTTCGACTATCTCTTGCTTCTTCTTGCGCCTGTTTTCCTCATGTTTGTCTACTCTGGCGTCACCCAGTTCACTGGTCACCTCCTCAAGCTCCTGTTGGAGCTCAGCAATCTTATCCTTGCTGCATCCAACGTCCCCCTGCATCTCGTTAAGCACCTTCTGCTGTTCTTCGAGATGCGCCTGAGACCCCCTGATATGGTCCTCCAGCTTGTCCAGCCGCTTCTGCGACTCCTCTAGCTCATGACCCTTAGTCTTCAGTTTGCTCTCCAGCTCGTGCTTCTTTCTGGTCTCAGTGTCTAATCGGTCCTGATCGGATTTGTGCTCTCGATTAATGGAGTCTAATTTAGACATGTAACGGGCTGACTCCTTGCCAGACTTCTCCTTGAGTCTGTGGTACTCTTTGATCTGTGCGTCTTCCAGCTGCAGATTCCTGCCTTGCGATTGCGATTCGTTGGCAGTAATTTCTTCATATTCTTCCTTTTTGCGCTCCATATCGCGCAACTCAGACTCCAGTTCCTTCACGTCGACCAGGTGAGACTTATGAGCCTTCTCAGCCTGGTTGAGGGACTTGCGCGCATTTTCCACTTTCTTCTCCATGTGAGACGCCTTTTCCTTGGCCTTGATAAAGGCCGGCCGCTTCTTGTGGATCTCATTTTCCTTCTCGCGTATGTCAGCATCGACTTTGGCAAACTCACGCTGACTCTTGCCACTGTTCTTTCTTGCCTCTTTGAGAGCTTCATCGGCCTTTTCTTTCTTCTCCGTCACCTTTGCAATGGACCCCTTTTGTTCCTCAGACTGGTTCTGACACTCTTTGATGCGGCGCCAGTTATGAAATAGCTTGAACTGCTGCAGTTCCACCTGCCTCAAGGCCAGGTTGTCTTGCAACTTCTGATATTTTTCTGCCTCGGCCTTTTCCATCTTCGCCTCTTTGCGTTCCAGGCCCAATGTTTTCTTCTTCTGGTACGTGAACTGCGTGTTTTCCTCAGCCTGGATCATCTCCTCCTTCAGACGCTCGTATTCCTTCTTCAGACTGCCCGAATTGGAGATCTCCTCAAACAGGGTGGTCCTCTCCTTCGGATTTTTCATTGCAATCGACTCGACGGCACCTTGAAACACAAGGAAGTTCTTCGCGTTTACGTTGATGCCCATGGCCTCCAGATCCTTCAGGTACCGCTGCGAGCTGACGGCCTCGCCGTTGATTTTGTGATCAGACGACGAGCCTATGATGGAGCGAGTGAATTTGACCTCGCTTCCGTCGTCCATCTCGAAGATAGCAGTGACAGAAGCTCGATTGGACACAGGCTTGTTGATGGAGGCGCCGTGAATGAGGTCGGAGAGGCGCTTGACGCGTAGCGAGCTTGTCTTCTCGCCCATGACGAACGAGATGGCGTCCATGAAGTTACTTTTCCCCGAGCCATTGGGACCGATCACCGCCACGAAGGACGACAGCGGGCCCAGGCGCAAGAAGCCCTTATAGGACTTGAAGTTTTCTAACTCGATGAAGCGGAGCTGGGTGGGCATCGTGGCGATGTCGAACCTCCCGGGGAGGTCATCCGCGTACGCAAGGCTCTTCTGGACGCGGCCGGCGCAAAAGAACCGGTCAAAATCGAAGATCAAAACTGCTGCTATAGGAGGGTGAAGCGAAGCGGACCGAAGAAGACACCGCGGAGGAGACAGCGTACGAAGGGCGGGATTGGCCAGACGGGGCTGGTTTGATTTCTGCGGCTGATCCGAGTCGGTGTCGCACTCGTAGGCGGGCCCGATGTTGCCACAGAACACCGACTTGATGGTCTCGAGCCAGTCAGGACTGGGGTAGAGGTCAAGTACGTCTCAGTTCTATACGAGAAAAAAGACAACAAAGGCAAAATTTGGGGAAAACGCTTAGAATCGTACGGCGAACTTTTTGGGCGCCAGAAGTGGGCGCTTTTTTCCTGCGAAGCCGCCACCTTTAGTTCAACCGTTTTTGCCACTGCTGCCTGAGAGCGCGCGCTTATTTAGACAGGTTTACCAAAGTTCACCAAAGAACGTTTCTCTGGCAGCTAAGGTGATCTTTGCTTGCTTTGCCTCCTGAAAGAAGTTTCAATGCAACCTTTGGGGCCCAAAAATAGCGTGACAGTGCCAAAATGTGCAATTCACGACGTGCTACATAAGGCAAAGTACATTGCTGCATGCTACTATGGTGCTGCGTGCTGCATGCCACGCTAACCTAACATTATAACATGCCATCAACAATTACTAGGAAAATACTGTTTGACCTTTTAGAATAGATGATTTTTGATCTCATGTAGGCAAACATGGCCTTCAGTGAGTGAGGGATGGTTTAAGGAAATAGATTTTCTAACATGCTCAAACATGATTCTTCTCGTGTCAGATGGACACATCTTAACGCAGCAAATATAAGTGGCTTTTGGTTCTGTGTTGGACTACTTCCTAACAGTTTTCACTAATAAACCAGCTGTAAAGAAACTTACAGTTATATTTCTGGACCAGTTAGCAGATCAGACTGCAGCTGTTCCAATGGTCCTGCTATCATATAGTCAGCATCTTTGTGAGCTGAAGGTACTGGGTACGGTAGCAGCTACATCCAGCCTTGTGCACCAGCAAGTAGTCGCTGGCACTAGTGGGACGCCCGTAACCTCAGACAATGATCCACACGGTTTTCTCACTTGATGAAGATTTGTTACATGAGCAATCAGTTTGTTGATTCCTGGGTGCTGGGAATGGACTGGTAACCAGGCAAATGGAGCCTTTTCATTTGAAGCCTATTACACTTATGGCCTGCTGGCAATTGCCACTTTTTTAAGTAGCTCATGATCAGAGAAATGATATCCTTTTGCAAACTTACTCACACCATTAGCCAAAGGTGCATTAAGTCTATTCTAATTTGTTTTTGAACCTAAATAACAATGAAAGACAGAAGAAGAAAAAGAGAAATAGTATAAAAACTACGAAGTCCACATCAACACCTTGACTCCAGGTTATAAGAACGGGGAAGGTTTCGATCACCTAAATGGTAAAAGCTCAGAATCAGTTTAATTGGTCAATGATATGGGGCGGTCCCTGTAGAATAGGTTCCTCTGTCCCCAGATCAACTGTCTATTGGTTCTTGATGCTTGCACGGTCTATGGAGACCTCTGCTCCAAGGATAGCATCGTGTTCCAAGGTTACGGAGTTTGCTGTCTGCATGATTTGCCGTAGAACTAAACTGGTAAAAATAACAGTTGTTGTCTAGATTGATGGTTGAAGCACATTCTAGAGGACCTCCTCGTAGTGGACGGTGCCAAGTCTGAGTTCAATAGGGCGAAAATGGAGTAGTATGTAGTTGTCACCATTTGCTACCTTTTCGGGGCCAGAATCAAGACAGAATGTTTCGTCTGGTACATGGTAGTCATGTGGGAGGGGTTCTCAACAAAACATGAATAATTCTTGGTGTTCCTGGCCAAATTAACGATAGAGAGCTTCTTGTTTAGACCCTTGTTGCCGGTCAAGGAATGTTTCAACCGCTTAAAGGTGTGCTTGGTCCTTTGACCACTCTCTTCCAGCCTTTATAAGCCCTCTGAGGTAACTAGACCATCGTGGTGTCATGAAGCGCACAGCAGATGGTTGTGTACACCAGTCCAAGGCCCTTGGTATAAGTTCAAATCTACCATCATTGCAATCCAAGCTTGGATCTCGTTTTCCTCTTGTGTAGTTGCCACCATTCTTGGACTTGGACGAGACGTTTTGCAGCTTTTTCCATGATTTTTGAGTCCCTTGACCGGCAGGCAATCCTCCAGGATTTGTCCATGAGTGTTCAGGAGGTCAGTGACTCTGTGTTGTAGCTCAGGTTGTTCAAAGCAATGAGTCAGTTAGTAACAAAGTTCCTCAAATTAACCAATGTCGTACAGGGACCCTAATGTCTTCAGTGCTGTGTGCAATAAGCTTCCCAGAAGTGTTGCCATCACAGTGCCAAATTCGCCTGAGTACGTATTGTTTGGTTCAAGGGAGAGAAGAGATGCTCTAAGTACATTGGCTCCGGCACCCATGTTGTACGCCGTGGACTTCAGCATCTTTGCAGAATTTCGCCGACAAATAAATGACATGCGGTCCGCAAACTTTGGCCGCGGCAAATTCGCTTGGTGTCTAATATGGCAACACTGTTCAAAAATGGCCCTAAGGAGTCTCTTCGGGCTGCTTCGGCCGGTTACAACAAACGAAGGCGTTCAGGTAGCTGGGAGAGAAGACTAAGGACGGCAAAGCGGCTTCAGGCAGCAGGAACGCGTGTGGCCTCAGTAGCCTCGGCCAGCCCTACGAGCCCGGCACAGAGCAAAGTTCAGGTTCGAGAAACGAAAGGAGAGCAGCGAAAAGACATAGGAATTAAAAAGCCAATAGGCGCACAGCCGAGGTCGAGGCCGGAAAACGGCGCGGCGAGATCGACGCCGCCTTCGCGGTCCTCACTGAGGTGGACGAGGACCCGCGGGGCGCTCATCATGACAGTGGAGGATGGTCGCCGCGGACAGTGCAGCTCGTCTTCTTCGACGTCGGCCGCCCCGTCGGCGGCCGAGACCAAGGCCGAGATCGCGGCTGGAAACGCCCCTCCGCTGACCTTCGAGAAGTTTGCCGAGCTCAACCCGGTCGTCGCCAAGCGGTACCTGAATCAGCTAGAGGAGGTCACCAGTAAGTGGAGTCGTCTTTCTCTCGATACAGGGTGGTAGAATCTCGTCTTTCCAGACGTTCGTGATCATAATCTACTGACCGAGGCCCTTAATAGTACCAGAGGCGGCGGCAAGCAGGACGACTTTGGCGAGCGCATTACAGGCGCTATCGATTGGCTCCTTTCCCGACCACTTCGTCAACCTCAGCAAGAACAGATTACGGCCTTCGGGGCCTCTGGCCGTCCAGATCAGAGTCCCTCACGATTCAGAGTAAGGGCCCATAGCGAAGGTGTTGGTGGGTTAGCACGCTTCGAGGGCCTACCTAAACGGGTACGTCTCTTACAGCAGCAGCAGTCGCAGCAGCTGCCTGTTGAAAGCGTGGACGTCGCTATGGCGCCAGCAGTGGCCATGAACCGGCCCGGCGATCCTGCGGGATCCGAGGCCGGGATGGTTGTCGCAAGCCCTACACAACCGCCACCCAACTCCCCGAATGGCCAAGGACCGGCCAAGCCTCTCGTTGACCTTACCGACAATGGAAATGGTGGCGGTCCATCAGATCCGGAATCCGACTTGCAAAGAGCCATCAAACTTAGTCTTCAGGTATGTCTACCACTCAGACTTTACGTTTTATGTAATCCCAGTTTCATACGGACACATGACCTGCAGCATGTTAAGATTTCGAGTTTTAACGTTCCATTTCCACCAATCAGGACAGCAACGTGCAACCATCCTTTGGAGGAAGTCACTTTTCCCAAGAAGATCAGGACGTCTCACGAGCCCTAGAAGCCTCATTAATGGAGTCCCAGGGGGCTGGTTCCAAGCGGAAGCGTGGGGACACGTGGGAGGATCCTTTGAATCCGCATGATAGAGAGAGGAATGGGTTGGTAAGTAATTCTGTGATGAGATGACCGTGAAAGCAAGAGTCTTATGTTTCGTACCTTCGTTGCAGTGGCCAGTGGGGTTGAAGAACGTGGGCCAAACGTGCTGGTTCTCAGCCGTCATCCAATCACTATTCTACATCCCCGCTTTTCGCAACTTAGTGCTCAACTATCACCAGCCCGAGCATCTGAAGGCGAGCAACAGCAGCGCCCCATTGGACGAGGGCACGCAACAACTGCACGACCAGCGCGCTAAGAACATTGCGGAATTCATGGCAGAATTGCGCAAACTTTTTGCTCTTATGTTGGCTTCGGAACGCAAGTACGTGGACCCATCTAGGGCAGTGGAAATCTTGCGGGGAGGCTTCTGCGGCGACGCCACCAACGACAACCAACAAGAGGACGTGTCCGAGTTCACGCATATTCTCTTTGCCTGGATGGAGGAAGCCTTCAAAAAGACTTCCATTCGACCAACGAATAACATGAAGGAGGAAAGTATGGACGAGGGTGGCGGGGCTGGCGCAGTCGCATCCACGGGCGAAGATGACAAGAATGACGTTGTAGAAAACCCTATGGCCAGGTTGTTTTTTGGCCGCATTCAAGTGGAGGGCAAGTTGCAGAGTGGTGAGGAATTTAACCGCAGTGAAGAATTCACGCAGCACGCCCTGCAGGTCAACACGTTCTCTGACATTCACGAGTCGCTCGAAGACTCCACGGCAAAAGAGAACCTCGAGAATTCGTCGACGCAAGAACGCTGGTTTACCGAACTCCCGCCAGTGCTCTTCTTCTCTTTATCGCGCTTCCAGTTCAACGTGGACAAGCACGTGGCTGAGAAAGTGCACAATCGACTGGACTTTCCTGAAAAGCTGTTCATGGACCGGTACATGTCTGAGAACAAAGACGTGACGCGTTCCAAGCGCGAAAGCGTCCGGGCACTCAAGGAAAGCCGCGAGGAGTTGCGCACCAGGCTCGACAAGTTCACCAACTACGGGGGTAGTCACGTTCGACTGCAAGACATATTATTGCATACCATGAATTTTGCGGGCAGTTACAAGACGTCAGTCCCGGACGTGAGCATGGGGTCTCCTCCGTCAGATGCGACAGTCACGACAACTACCGTCTCTGGTCCCACCGCTTCCCTGACCGCTGTCCCTTCGTCGCTCATGATGCAGGTAGACTCGCCTTGTCAGTCGCCAAGTATGACTCCGGCATCGTCTACCACGAATCTCTCGTCAAACGATGGTGCAGCCGCTGGTACAATCAAGGGTGGTGCTGACCAATGTCCACAAGCCAAAGAAGACAGTACTGCACCCATGGATGTCGAGATGAAGGAAGACGAGGGCGATGAAGTGGAAACAAAACCCGGCTGTGATAAAGTCTCGGAGGAGGAAGAGAAGAAACAGACCGCAGCAACAAGTGCAGCTGTGACGGCTGCTCCACGAGGAGACACGGAAGGAATAAGTGCACAGTTTCTCACCAAAGAACCTTCGCCAAGGCATGTGTCTGATTTGGAGCTTCGTGTGATACAGGTGACTTGATTTCATCTCGCACTGTTCGGACAAATGTAATGGCAATCTCGTTTTCCGTTGCAGGCATGCATGACTCGCTGGAAGGGTGAGGTAGACGAGGATGTCTCTGCCCTAGAGTCGTCTATTCAGAAGATGGATAACAAAGTTGCTGGGATGTACAGCGAACCCTCCCTCAACACTCTGGAGTATCGCCTACATGCTGTCATGGTGCACGAGGGCAGCGTCAACTCCGGCCATTATTGGGCCTACGTCTTTGACCACGCTAGGGGCGTATGGCTCAAATTCAATGACAACACTGTCAACGAAGCCACCTGGGACGAGTTGCAACGGGAGAGCGTGGGTGGCCACTCCAATGCCAGTGCCTATTCGCTCGTCTATCTAGCTGCGTCCAAATCAGAGTTGCTGCTGGAGACGGGTGAGCAGCAAGGAAGTGCAGGTGAGTCCAGTGTCAAAGTGGAGTGTTATAAGTACCGCATCCGTACCACTGTGCGTAGTACGGGAGTCTGTCGCCAGAGCAAATTTATGACTCCTATGCCTCTTGCTTGTAGAAGGTTCCAACGAGACCATGGAGCAAGGCAGCATTGAAGCTCTTATCAGCAGCCTTCCCAACGACTTGGCCGAGTTGGTGTCGGCAGACAATAAGGTCTTCCAGGAAGAAAGGCAAAAATGGGCTGCTGAACAGGAAAAGAAGAAGTTAGAAGCTCTGACGGAAATGCAAGGAGACGAGCTGTCGGACAACAATGATTGCGAGGTAATGCATTGATTGCAGCATTTAATCACACCAGTAACATGGCTGTGATTTCAGGAGAGCCAATGTATGGTTTCAGTCACTTAAGCCTGCGACATAAAAAACGATTTAGGCATCTCCTTGTTACAGGTGGTGGAAGAGCGTTTAACTTACGTCAACACTCACGCCAAGTTGGTGACCAAGCTCTCGGTCGAGTTGATGACCGAAATGGTGCCTCAATTGAAGACCAAGGGCGCCTATCAAGTGGCAAAGGAACTCATTCAAGCAGCTTATGAGCGCTACCACGAGCGATTCTCGGCCACGACAGCTAGCGTTGCGACTGCTCCTGCACAGGAATCAAGACTTGAATCATTTGTCATCTACTTGATGAAGAACAAATGCGAAGATAGTCTGCTGAGTCTCGCCCTCTGGGAGCAGTTCTCCATGCCCGGGCTTGGAAGCGACACCACGAGCTTAGTCTCCCTCAGTCGGGCAATAGCGGACCATCTTAAGAAGTTCCGCGCCAGCAATCCGTCGACAGTGACCGAGCTGGAGACGTGGCATCAAGCTTACCATAACTTCAGACTCAGCGCCTTTTGTTTCATAAAGGGTGCAGAAGCATTTCAAGCCGAGAAATTCGATGTGGCGCTTGACTACTTTACTAATGCCTACAAGCTGAGCGTCAAGATCACGGAAGAGCCACCCAAGGTATACTTCTTACTCGTCAAAAGTACGTACCAAATGGATTAGTAAAATGAGTCTTTATTTTTCCAGGGCTGCTTCAAGTCCTTGCGAATGCCTCCGCTGATCAAATACCTGTGCTTCTCCCTGCAAGCGGCTAACTTGATCTTGGTGAAGTCGTTCAAGATTGGCGACCGTCCAAACGACGTACGCGACTCGGTGGAGTCTTTAGTCGTGCCGGCTTTGGTCATCTTACAGGAGCGAGTTAACCGCGCGCAGGAATGCCTGGCTCAGCAACCGCAACTGCAGCTTCCCGACAATGCGGCGCCTCTGGCAGAGCGTACACTCGTCGATGTGCGCAATCACTGGTGTGGGCTTCTATCCGAAGAAGGGCTGCCCGCAGTCAGCGAGATCCTCACGTTGGTGCTGGAGCCGCCAACCCCGCCTCCAACCCCTCTGTTGTCTCAACAAGTTGCCGCTTTCACGGCAGTTTCTGACCAGCAAGAGCCTCACAAAAGTTTGTGTCATATCTCTCTGCAGGAGGATTTGAGGCTGGCTGACGACTATAAGGAGTCACTAAGAAAAGTGAAAGAAATGGGAGAAAGTCATCGAACATAGAAAGAACGATATTGCTTTGCTTCATGCTAAGTACACTACTTTAACGTATGTACTGTACTTGTGTTAAGTGAGGACGATGACAACGTGTCGTTCTCGATCAGTCCTATGAAGAACACTCCAAAACGCGCCATTTTGTGGAAATAGAGGAAACTTGATTTCTATGGACATCCATACATGCAACTTGGTATTCGTAGCGAGATAGTCGAGCTCGTGAGCAGTCTTGTTCAGTGCTCCAGCGTGTCTACGTGCGTGCGTAACACACATCGTGTTACTCTGTCCAACTCTGTTGGCGTCCTGGACGTTCAGTGAGGTTCAGGGTCAGTGGGGACTTCCTCATGAATAATCTATTGCTCACCCAAATCGAAAGAGTTGTGCCCCTAGAGTTTATGTGACGAAGGATAGTACATAGCAGACACAGTATCATACATAAGCAGACACTTATAGTGCAGCGTGATGAAAATTGGCCAGTGATGGTGCTTTTTCAGGTCTTTTTGCCTTTTTGCTCCTTCTGCGGCGTGCTCACTTTCTGCTTGTGGGTGCCGCCGTACTTGGAGGTGTCCGTCAGCCTGTCAGTGACGGAGCTCTTTTTGATTGCCTGCAACAAAAGGTGTGAGTGACACTTACATTTCTCTACGATCGTCTCTTACTGTAGTCCCAGAAAGTCCCGGTTTGCCGCATTCCACCAGCTTCTTCTTGATGTCATCACATTCCATGCTTTTCGTCTTGGCGATCTCGTCCAGATACTTGTTCCAGTCGGTGAAGGACAGTTTTTGCGAGTTCCTAGTGAGCAACGCGCGAGTCAGAATAACTCGATCGAAATTCTGCGTCTACTGCGTGAAGAGGGACATGCCCGATCGCTGATCCCAAAAGACTTCCTGCCGGGTCTTTTCGAAGCATGACTTACTAAGCAGTCGCAGATTTTTTTTTGCTGCTCACACTGCAATGTATTGTGCTTACTTGCTCGTCTTCCTAAATGCAATGCCTGTGTCCGTGGTGGTGATCTTCTTGCCATCGATGACCTTTGCCTGCTTGAACCACTTGTCTGACTGTGAAAGCTTGATGGTCTTTCCGTCCGCAGCTTTATCGCCGAACTTTGCGAAGGCCTCAAACTGTTCGACCAGGGTGGGTTCACTGTCCTCCTGAGGATTGGCTGCAGCGTGATCGCCCATGACTTAAAAAGAAGCATTGAGCGCACATACAGTGCATGTCGTGTGCAGCAACAAATGTGTCGAGCAGGAGAGTGATAAAAATGTCGCGTATGTAAAAGAACGGGTCGACCAGGGTGGTGGAGGTGGTCAAGGTCGATGCCGGAGGGCAAGCAGAACGACGTGGTGAAGATGATAAACAGTCAACCAGAGTGGGTGGGGGGGTGAAGGAGCAGTCAGGCAGAGGACATGAGATAGTTTTTGACTCAGGCTGTACATGACCATGGTGCCGTACTGCTCGTACCTGCAAATGTACTATGTACGTGCGTACGCCCAGGCCCAGTGTACGTACACTAACGCAGCCAAGTGCTGTGTACGCTGCTTGAAACCAGCAGCTTAAGAAATGTACCTTGACTTGGGCAGACAACAGAAGGACTGCGTCCACAGGACTCTTGGGCAAGAAAACAGAGAAATGAGGAAAAAGAACTAACCTACCTTAATAATGGGGCCCAAAACGTCAAAGTGACAAAGCACAAACACCGAACGAGGGCTTTCCTTTGTTGGACATTATTGCTTTGGGCGTGTAAGCGAACGAGAGAAAGTCCAAAAGCTTCTGCAAAAAGAAAGCTTGGCTTTCTCAAGGATTCCCTGCATATGTGGTGCGTATGCGAAGATTTCAACTTAATGACCAGCTGCTTTCATTATTGATGTGGTGGAGGCCTAATTGTCCCTTGATTGTCCCTACTGATGTGGCGATTGTTAATCAGCGTAATTACAAGTGCTCCCCTAGTGCTGCATTGACCTCTCCGATAACGGCGCACTCAACAGTGAAGCGTATTTTTAGAGAAGAGCATTAAGCTAAGTGAAAAAGAATAACATTTGCCAGAGTGTAGATTGCTTATATTGAATTGAAGAAGTGCAATAATGATAGGGAGAAAGATACCCTAGCCTGAAAGGAGCTGCTGCCACTCAAGCTAAAAGCGAGGCTCGCCCTTCAGTTAAGTGACAACCATGGTACCAGGGTCATCCGCTTTCCCACGGACCGTGGGAGATAAAAGAAAGCCATTGGGAGTGGAATCAGCTGAAAGAAATCAATAGTGACCTTATAGTAGTACACTGGTCCTTCTCCTGTCACCAGCACTTGGAGAAGGCTGACACCATGGAAAGCGAAGAGGAATATTCCAATGCAGAATCGCTGCATAGCGGCAATTCCAACTCATTATCCCACCGAGATGACATAGGGATGACGCCCAACGTCCGCCGCAGCGCCAGCGGAGTCCTCCGATGTGGCGGAAGCGGTGGAGGCGCCAGTGGAGGCGGTGGCGGCGACAATGGAAATTTGAGCGACGAGATCATGCATCCACATTTTCGCTCGGACTTTGAATCCGACAGTCCATTCCACGACGAGGCTGATCCTTTCTCCGGGTAGGATAAATCAACCATATTTGTGCCACCCCGTAGCTATTGCCACGAGGTGCTTTGTTGTTACGTCCCGGGATCCCAGGGATCCTCACACCTGCTTTAGTCTCATCCGACTCCAATGTTTGACAGGTTGAACAAGGAGATGAGCCTCATGACCAAGTCCCTCAACTCCAAGTTCGACGCCTATGACGACTACGATGATCCGCAGTATGCAGCAACCACGGCTCTGTCCGAGATCCGGAGTCAGTTGCACGAGTTGACGAGGAGCGTAGAAAATTGCCAAACAGAAGTGTTCGAAGTGAAGCAGGACATGCTCAGCATAAAGCACGAGATAGACTCAGTTCAGTTCGTCAAGGACGAAATGGACGATATTAGGGATTCCATCGAGAGACTCGAGTCTGAAGGTGAAAGAAGGAAGGCTAAACTGCTTGAGCAGGTAAAGGTTGCATGCCTGGGTAACACGTGGTAAGCCATGCACTGAGATGCCAGACAGACAAATCTCTTCTGTTCAAGGGCTTGACGTTCTTCCTGGGCTACAGCATATTTGCGGCAGTCTTGGGCATGCTGCAGTTCGGATATAACACTGGTGTGATCAATGCTCCAGAATCGGTAAGAGCTCGATTCTGTGGAGTTAGCCTTACACACGACTGAGCTTTTCTTCGCTTTCCAGGTTATAGAGAAATTTATTAGGTTCGCCTACCGCAAGCGGTACGACGGACAGAACATGACGTACAAAGCGTCCACCTTCCTGTACGCCATCGCGGTGTCGATCTTCGCGTTAGGAGGCATGTGTGGAGGTTTCTTTGGTGGTTGGATAGCCAACAAGTTCGGAAGGTATGGGCGGAATCAGTCTGACGTTGCTGCCGTGCCTGAAGCTGGTCCACTTTCAGGAAGGGGGGATTGCTCTTGAACAACGTCATAGGGATCGTCGGAGCTGCCGCCATGGGATCCGCCAAGTTTGCAGAATCTTACGAGTTGTTGATCATTGGAAGATTCCTGATTGGAGTCAACTGTGGTGAGGAAATAGGAATCAAGTAGTGAGACGACAGCTTCATTTGGACTGTGTCAATATGGACAAGAATTGGTGTTCCAGGTTTGAACACATCATTGGTGCCAATGTACATTTCCGAGATCTCGCCGTTAACGCTGCGAGGAGGTCTGGGAACCATCAATCAGTTAGCAGTGACGGTCGGCTTGCTGGTGTCACAAATTCTCGGCATAGAGAACCTTCTCGGGACGGACAAGGGCTGGCCCTACCTCCTCAGCCTTGCCCTGACACCATCCCTGTTGCAGCTCATCTTGCTTCCGATATGTCCAGAATCGCCCAGATATCTGCTCATCACCAAGCAGCAGGAACATGAAGCGCGCACAGGTGACTGGAACGGCTAGAGAAACTCCGGCCAGAACTTGACTGGCCTCCTTTGCAGCTCTAAGAAAGCTACGGAGCTCTGACGACATTGAAGACGACATTGCAGAGATGAAAGCGGAAGAAATTGCTCAAAAGGCGGAAGCCAAAATCAACGTCCTTGAGCTTCTAAGATCGCCAACCCTACGCTTGCCACTCCTCATTGCCATCGTTATGCAACTGTCTCAGCAACTGTCTGGAATCAACGCTGTAAGTTGACTGCGATAGCATTTCAACAGCACCTTCTTAGGAGTGCATGAAACATATGCTGATGCATTTTCTTCAGGTTATTTACTACTCCACAAACTTGTTCATCACCACCGGATTGAGCGAATCTCACGCCAAATACGCGACCATCGGCATCGGAGCGGTCATGGTGCTGATGACCTTGATCTCCATCCCGCTCATGGACAAGAGCGGCAGAAGAACTCTTCATCTCTACGGACTCGGAGGAATGTTCATTTTTTCTATCTTTATAACAATCTCTCTTCTCGTAAAGGTGAGCCCGTCAAGCTGCGCATTTTCATGCACGTGCTCAGACATCTTGTACAAGTCGGTCATCACTTCTTAAAGGAAATCGTCGCTTGGATTTGGTGGCTTTCGGTTGTGTCGACCTTGTTCTACGTCGTGTTCTTCGCCGTCGGTCCTGGCTCGATCCCCTGGATGATAACTGCCGAACTGTTTTCTCAGGGTCCCAGACCAGCAGCAATATCAGTGGCTGTTCTCATTAATTGGTGCGCAAACTTCCTCGTCGGAATCGGGTTTCTGACCATGCAGGTACACCAAAAATGAGTACGACCACTAGCCCATCCGGGGCCTGTAGGACATTCAGCCAGGTCCAAGGCCCAAGGCCCGAGGCCTGAGGCCAGAGGTTCCTTGAGGTTTCGAGACGCATGATGTTTTCTATTTTTGTACGCAAAAGCATGCCAGGGAACCCACGCAGGCGCACGCGCCCTCATCCGCGCGCCCGTGAGCGCCCACGCTTCGCCCAACTTTCACTGCCTCGAACAATGGACTGCTCAGACCTAGAAATGAACACATAGAACCCCTAGAAATAGAGTATAGCTTGTGCGTGAGCCCAGCCCTGAATGATCGTTTTACTACGTAAATCAGTAGATCCAAATCCACTTGAAGTCCAGTTTCGCCTGAGAGTCGAGTCGGACGGAAGCTCAGCCCGGCTCGATGCACCCCTAGCGCATGATTGGACAACTTGGGCTGTATGGAATGGGTCCTTACGATTGACTCTGGATGGATGCAATTCCTCTGGCATCTCCCAGAGTGTTATTTCAAAGCCTGGAAAAACATAGCATGACGCTGTCTCTTCTCTCTCTAAAGCCACATGGAGCGAGCGGCACCAAAGCTTGAGCTCGAAGCTTGAAACTTTTGAACGCATGATGAAATGCAAGCCTTTCATTTGCATTTTTGCAGTTGTCAAATTTCATGTTGAGCGTTGCAAGAACCGGTATTTCAATGGCACTCCCTGTGCTCAAAAAGTTGCAGACTCCAAAGTCAGGGTCAGGAATATTGCAATGAACTGAAGAGTCTTCGGGACAAAAAAGGGTCTCTCTATTGAGAAAGAAAAGAAAAGATGACTGCATCATCACTCAGTACAAAAACTGGTGCCGTTCAGTTCATCCCCCTTGGATAGGACTTTTTCTTCTCTGCTGCCTACTGTATTGGCGTTGACATCATGACAACGTTGTCCATGTTCTTTTGCAGACGACGCTGGAAAACTATACATTCCTCCCGTTCAGTGTATTTCTGGCCATATTCTGGATCTTCACGTACAGAAAGGTCCCCGAGACGAAGAACAAGACATTCGACGAAATAGCTACTCTCTTCCGTGTAGGACAAAAGCAAAGGTGAGCATTGAGTAGAGGTTTCCGTCCAGTTCCTCAGCGAGCTTCTCCTCCAGGTCACTCATCAACTGCGTCAACTCATTGCCACAACTCAACACCTCCCTATGTGATCACAAGAATAGAATTGCTACTGAAGCCCCACCGCAGAAAGAAGGTAGAGTCCAGTATCCAATGCTGGAGATCAGATGTTGGATCAAACGTGAACCTCAACGAGCCTCTTCTTCTATGTTAGGAAATGCCGAATATCCCCTGTTAATGGAAAGCTACCCGTCTTCGCCCAGATCGGACAAGTCTGTTGCTTCTGAACACAGTCTTCGCACAAGGAACAATTCCAATGAGCGTCTCTGCACCAGCAGTCACAGTCAGGTCGATGAGAATGAGTCGCATCTCAGCAGCATCAAGTCTTAAGGAACTCACGTACAGTAGAATTTGAGGCTGCGGTCGCACAAATGTTACAGTTGTTGCAACTTCTCACTAAAGTTGCACCTTGTGGCAACTTTGGCAGTTCTGTCACCGCAGCCGAACAACTTGTATGAAAGTGTTTGAATAGATGCCACGCATGATTGTCTAATATAGGGGCTTGAAAACTGACTCAGGAATGTCCTTCGACCCTTATGGCAGCCTTCAAACTCAGCTCCGCATGGCGCAGTGTGAGTCTTGAAGAAGATGCCAGCCCCAAATGTTATACTTCGACTGGCGTAGACGCAACCAGACGTTGCAACTTTTTTTCCCCCTCACACAGGACGGCAGAACTCTTGCCACCACTGGGAACCATGTGGGAAGATCCTCTCTCCGTTACCCATCTCAATAACTTGGTCGTCGCCATTAAGTACAAGGTCTCGTGGCGCGAAGAATACGCACAATGCGTACGCAGATCTGCGCACGCGGTTAAAAGTGAGACAAGATGCGTCAACAGAACAATGGCATTTGAAGGGCAGAAGCAAATTATCATTAACCTTAAAAAGTGATTCATGCTGGCAAATATGCGTAACACATGCGCGTCGGTCGACGATGACGGCCAAGTTGTCCTCACTTGAGTCGAGCATTCCTGTCGTAGCTGCAGTAAAGTTGGTATGTTTGTTGACGGGCTCCCATGGCCTCAAAGGCTGGAAGGGTCGGCCTCGCAGCCTCCAAGTGCGATGCATACATGACGACGTAATGCAACAAAAGCATTGAGGTTGTGAGGCAATGGCTTTGAGCAATGCAGCAAGATAGTGTACAAACAACTGAAGTTAAGAATCCTTCAATGTTAGTTCACCCGTGATTTCTGCGCATATGTTTCTCGCACACATCAAGAATCTGTTACTCTCTCTCTCTCTCTCTCTGGTATGTCCTACTTCCTTGTGAAGACATGATCCTCAATGCTTCTAGCCTGAGGATAAGGAACTTTTACTCCAGGCAGAGATCAGCCTCATAGGTGGTGACGCGTGCGCTCAAAGAAGCCCCTTTCTGTCCTGTGCCTCCTGTGCAGGAGCGGCAGCAGCGTGAAATGAACGTGAGACAAGACCGACACTTCCACAGGGACAGTCATCTACCTGGTCGCCACCAAGACATACTGCATTGGGTTAAAGGATGGGGCACGCTGTTGCGGTGACCGTGGTACTCACGTTGCTCTGCCATCGAAGTCTTGCTCGCCCACAGCACGAGGACCCCGACCGCCCGCCACTGCAGGTGGACGTGACCAAGACCGCCCAGTGCAAGGACTCTGAGAAGGCGGGCGAGGGCGATAAGGTCACCGTGCACTATGGCGGATTCCTCATGGACGGGAAGAAGTTCGATTCAAGCTTCGACCGACAAAAGCCATTCACGTTTCGTTTGGGGGTAGGTGAAGTTATTCCTGGATGGGACCAGGGGCTGATCGGTGTTTGCAAGGGCGAGGAGAGGCATCTGGTTGTACCCGCTGCGCTGGCCTACGGGGACCGGGGAGCAGGCGACGTCATACCGCCCAGTAAGACATTTGCTCATTCACGCAAGTTGCTTCTGAAATTTCATCGACTGTCACCTTTGCAGATGCTATACTACTCTTTGACATTGTTATCGTTGACGTCGAACAAGTCAAAACTGCGGACGAGCTGAAGGCGGAAGAACAACAGCGGCAGCGTGAAGAAGAGGAGCAACGGCGGCGTCAGAGAGAAGAGGAAGAGCGGAGACGCAAGCAGCAGCAACAGCAGCAGCAGCAGCAGCAGCAACAACAACAACAACAACAACAACAACAGGAAGAGGAGCAGCTTCACGAAGAGGAAGAAGAAGAGGTCGGCGTCTGCGAGGACGGCGAGTTGCGCACTCGCGTCATCTCGCAGCCTCCGGACTGCAGCCGACGCATCTCGCGGGTGGGCGACAAACTGAGCATGCACTACATAGGCAGGTTGCTCGACGGACGCAAGTTCGACTCGTCGCGAGACCGCAACCGCCCCTTTGACTTTACTCTTGGCGTTGGCCAGGTGATCCGGGGCTGGGACGACGGTGTTCTTGGGATGTGCGTGGGCGAGAAAAGAATGCTCATAGTGCCTCCAGCCATGGCTTATGGCGAGTCTGGGGTCGGAGATGTGATCCCTCCTTGCTCCACGCTTGTCTTCGACGTCGAGCTGCTCAGCATAGTATGACTTGCAATGATAATAAGTATGTTATATAACTTGTCCACATCATCAGTTGTACCGCAACATCTACTATAGTTACCTTCACAAAAGGCGCAGTTCACGGCTGATGCATTTGAAAACCAAGGCAGTGAGGTTATTATACACAACCGGAATGTGGCCACGAGTTCCTTACGATCGATCGCTCCTAAATTTCTTGGTCATGCTGGTCATCTGGTCGGAGTTGTCCTCTTTGTGGAGAAAGCAAAAGAAACGGTCCTTGGATGTCATTTCCTATTGTGGCTTCTCAGCAAAGTACCTCTGGAGCTCAGCTCTTGGTAAACTGGTTGGATTTTCTGCAGACGTAGCTGGTGAACACGCATTTGAAAGTAGTTGGCTTCTGTATCCAGGAGACTTTGGTAATACTTTCCGAGAAAGTGTTGTTGTAGTAACTAACTTCTTGGAACTAAAAGCAACCACGAAGCTTAGGAAGGAACGCCAGATGTCATGATGAACGGATGAGACTCCAAGGTTGTTTCCGTTGTGCGTTTGACCACAGACGTGGCTCCAGATGCCAAGATCCTCAGTCGAGTTTGATCCAGGAGTCTGGGAGGAGGTGCAACCTGGACAGACACTGTATAGATTTCATCAACTGCTGACCCATCACCACAAGGCCATTTCCCCAATAGGCAAGATTGGGTGCAGTGATGGTTCAGGTGCTCACGGCTGACATTGCATTATCAGATGTTCAATGACCTGAGTGAAGCAAGTCTTTGAGACGAGGAACCATTAGCAACTGGGGTGTATTAAGTCATCCTATAAGATGTGTCGGTTTGGGGACTTGGTACAGTGTCTTCCATTGCGTCTAGCAGGTTTTTAAATACCAACATAGACCCGGCATGGTTGTGAATACTTCAGCCGAAATGTTGAAAGGTGTCACACAACTCAAGTTGAAAGTTTATAGACTTCAACAATCATTTAAAAATGGATGTTTCAGACACTCATATCATACTTTACGAAATTAAAAAAAGGCAACTATCAAAGGATTAAAGACACACTGAAGAAGTGTTTGGCGACAGCATTTTTAACATTTGACAGTGTCAACAAGGACCCTTGAGCTTGGAATGTGCCCTACGTGGCTGCTCTGTTTTTCCCCTACACAGACATACTGGAATATGCTATTTATTATTCATTCTGATAGTGCAAATGCTCGTCGTGAAATCGTATTTTCACTTACGTTTCCAGTTTTTTTTTTTTAAAAAAAACGACCGAAAACGACACCTCTTACGGAATGACCTAATACAAGCAAGTCCAAAACAAAGCTATGCATGTTCAAGAACAAGAAAGGTTCACTTTAGTAGACCTCAGAGCCGTGAACATAGAGAGAGAGCGGCCAAATGGACGAAACAAGTCAGTTGGTTCTAAATGAAGTCAAGCTTGAGCACGGGCTTTTCGGGCACGAATCGGGCCGGGTCAAAACGGGCTAAGAGGTCAAAGGACCTCGGGTCCGACCACCCAGCCTGTGCAAGTTTGTTTAGAGTTTGTTTCCCCTTAGAAATGTTTACAGCCGTCGTTACGTCTGGTCTGGTAAACGTGAGGAGCAAATGGCAATCCTGGAAGACATCAGAGTGCAGACAAACAAACTGTGCAGTCAAGCTAGAGACGGAGCTACAGGACGTGGGTTGCTCCAGCGATGAGATCTCAGTCGGTGGCGCCATCTGCAACGAGACTTTGCTGACCCTGTACGGTGCATTTCGGCCCTCTTGTGTACTTCAGGATGAGCGCCTCCATGATCTTGGCTGGCCTCGGATTGGCAGCGGTGGGCTTCGCCGGGCGCTACGTGGCTCGCAGCTTGCCGGCGGCGGCGCGCAGGGTGGAAGAGACGTTCAAGCTGGACAGCCAGTCGTGGGCCAACTCAAAGTACTACCGCGGTGGCTTCGACGCCAAGATGAACAGACGTGAGGCCGCACTCATCCTCGGGGTGTCGCCCAGCGCTCCGGTCAAGAAGATCCGCGAGTCGCACAAGCGCATCATGCTGCTCAACCATCCAGACAGAGGAGGATCGCCTTACCTGGCCGCCAAGATTAACGAGGCAAAGGACTTCTTGGACAAGTGATGGCCGAACTACAGCCGGACTAGATACTCTTATTCATGCAGAATACATAACTTCTTAAAGCTGAGCAAGGGCGAATCTTTTTCATACCGGTGCTACTCGTACGTCACGTGAAGGCACTCGACGCCACCTTGTGGATTACTACATATATGTATTTCTCTGACTAACCATGGCTGCACCTGAGTCTATATCGGTGACTTGGCGAAGTCGTGTCCGCCGTAATCGCTAGGTTTGGTTCGCGGCGGTGGACTCTCCTCACCCGGGAACACGGCTTCCTTGGATGTCATCACCTTCCAGTTCTTGAAGGCTGACCAGTTGTTGGTTCGGTAGGTGAAGTAGTAGGTGGCGTAGACACCTACGACATAAGCCCCGAGGAGGCGCGAGATACCATATCTCCAATAGTAGGCATTTTCGTAGGACATGAATTTGCCCAGCACGTTGAACTCGAGCAAGTTCATGGGAGTTTGCCAGATACGGCGGAAGATGTTGAAGCGAGCCTTCTGCCAGTCGGGATTTCGCCTGAGGTCGTGGATGGAGATGGAGAGGTCTCTTGGGCTGAGACGGTGGTCGTTGAGCCACTGCAAGCGCCACTTACGATCTGGTGTCATGAACTCTGCATCCGGGTTGACTCTTCTCCATTTGTTCAGAAACGGGCCCCGCAACTCCATCACGGTCTTGCCGTAGGAGCTCGTCGCCATCTTGTAGTCGGCCATGGTGACGACGCTGCTCTCCCCACAGACCCTGGACGTGAGATTTGGACTCTACTCCAATCGTCCGTCTGCAGGCCCTGCTCCGCTTCTCTGCTCGCTCTGGCCCGCAGCGCTGCAAGAGTGCAGTGCACACACCAGTGTGGCGACCGATGCCACCCAAACATGGTGGAAAGTCACCTACTGCAACGAGAACCCCTTCGAGTCAACAAGGCAGGCACGCACCCGTCACAGGGTGACACCATGTTGCCGTCTGGCTCACATATAAAGACCTTAAAACATTCCCTAAAACTTGCAATGCATCAAGGAAGCCAAAAAGTAGTTGCGCCATTTTCGGGTGATTCGCCGAGTCGGATAGGGATCTACCATTCAAGGCAAAGCTCATCGGTGATGAGATCCTCCTTTGTCGTCTCCCACCAGGTTCGTCGTGTCTTATCTAAACACGAATCCTCACCTTTGTGAGTGAGACTAATCTTGGACTACAGCTTCTCCGTAATCAGGTAATCTTCCCGCCTCTGGCTGTGCCATGGTATGCCAATATTTTTTGTTTTGAACAGCCATCATCATTCATCACTGGAGAAATTTCCCACCAGTAAGAAGATAATGACAGAGAATCGTGTTGCGAAATTCTTCTTTAACTATGATGAGCCTACAGGCCTTACCGTGGTGGGTAGAGGCACGGCAGTGGGCTTTACATCTGTGCCGGTATCGTACTTTATGCTACGCGGTGCTTAACTCTCTCCTCCGGCTGGAGCATGTAAGCATCCGCGCCGTTGATGTACGAGGAGTTGTACTGGGGAAAGGGACGAAGTCCGGATGAAACAAGGCTCTGCCTAGCTACATCAGGCACCGTAAAGGATGCGTCAGTCAAGTCGTCCACCAGAGAGAGTCAGCTGATTTAGGCGGTTGACCTGTGATTAGTCCGAGGTCAAGCCGTGCCAAGATTAGTAACAAGCTGTTGACATCAAGTCAAGCAGAGATCAGGCTCGATGCATCCCCAGAATTGGTAAAATTCAACCCAAGGCCCAACCTGACAAGCATTTTTACGCCCCGAAACTTGACTTTTGGGGTCAAAACCCTACACCTATTTCTTCCACCGCTCTGACTCCTCCACTTATGACCTGCACTGAGTGCAAGCCAGCTGACGGAGAAGATGCGGCCTCTGGGGCCAACTGATAAAAGCAGTAGAGCAGCTAGAACGACAGGATCAGCAGTAGCTCAGCAATGTCTATGAACACTTGGTAAAATGACGCTAGTCAGGGTTGACAGTTTGGCCAAGTCAACTTTCAAACCTTGTCAGAGAATACACGAATTTTTCAAACCTCTGTCCAAAGGCCGTCATAGAAACCAGTGTAACAATGGGAAGGACCTTTAAAATGTGTCTTTAAGCTATATAACAATCTCAGGGAACATGATGGCGGCATGACTAAGAGCTTGCCTGTTTTTGTCATTGCTTAAAGGCAAAGCATATTTGTCTACTATGTATACATGTGTATAGACGTAAAGAACGAACGTATTCTAAATCTTAGCAAATGATGGTAAGACTTCAAACAAGTGTCGATTCAGTTTCATCTCTTAATTCTTGCCCAATGACTTTGGACTCCAGGGTCTTGGCAATCCTGGACTACAAGTAGGTATACATAACGTGCACACTCACTCGTCCTTGCAGCCACCGCTTTGGTCGTTATATAAGACTGTAACATTTCTCCGTAGTGTGTGCAAACTTTGCTCACGGAGGGGAAAACGATGCAAGCCTTGGCCGCGTACCTAAACGACCTGCCCATACCGGACTCGCTGGGAGGATGGTTCTCGTTGAGCTTGCGCGATTGGTTGCGGTTGCTACCATTCGGAGCAGTCGTCGGAGGGCTGTCGTACCTCAGTCTCAAGGGCTTGGCGGCCGCGCCAGGCGTTGGACCAGTCCTTCAGGTAGGAGGAATCGTGAAAAAGAGTGTACGCCAAGGAACACTTCGATGAAATGTTTTCTCTTCCTCTGGATTAGGAGCACTTGCGCAAGGTCCCCGGCTTCCAGCCTGAACACCTCAACAAAAAGATCAAGAAGTGCGATAACAAGGTGGTGGATACCGTCGACATGGAGGATCTCGGAGACAAGGTGCCTAAAAACTTAAACACGTTTCGTCGGCTGATGCTGACCTTCAGGCTTTTAACCGATCCAGCCTTTTTTTATCGCGACCTTCGATGTGATCCAGACAGAAGTAAAGTCCTGAGACATTTTTCAGGGAGTGTTTTGCCGTTGCTGGAAGAGCTCCAAGTTCCCTTACTGCGACGGGTCCCACAACAAGCACAACGAATTGACCGGGGACAACGTCGGGCCGCTCATCGTCAAGAAGTCGTCATGAAGAAGCTTACAGTTACTCATAGTCGTGCAGCAACGTGTTATCTGCGTACTGAATGCAGCAAACGCATTGATATCTTTGCAGTATCCTTTCCTATTTACGTGATCAGTGGGGCAGTCCAACAATCAAGCTCAAAGTCCCACTTCATTGGCAATGACTTCTAGCTGACCTCTGAGACAGCCCCGTAGGACCATCCTCTAACGCGAAAGGTCTCCAACCCGGGGCTCCATTTCGGAGGTTTTGAGATTACTACCAGAGGTGCCCGGCGTTGCTCGGGTTATTATAAGACTCGCCGCAATCCCGCCCGCCAGCAGACTCGACCATAGCTTAACACGTGTTTTGCGCTCAGTACGCACTTCGCGCTCAACACGAAGCTGATCTCGCACCTGACATTCACTTTGCACCCGGATCGGATCCCTTTTGTTTTTACTTTGATCCGGACACTCTTCACTCCCTCCCCTGCTTAGTGATAGCAGCGGGCCATGAGTCTACGGGTCGAGCCTCATATTGGCTTGCCTGGTCTTCCTGGCTCAATGTCCTCCCTTACTGACTTTTTTCCCTCCCCTCCTCTTGCCATAGATAGCACCGGCCAAACTGGTACTGCACAGCTATTCCCAAGAGGCTGACCTATACCTAGTTGCATGGCCATCTATGGCCTATGTAGTAAACGGAACTTCGGACCTCGATTTTGGCCTCAAAACGGCCTCAAATCTAAGGTGTGGCGGGATTAGTTTCAAGCTTATGATGTTTAGCGTCTGTAGACCGAGTTTGGTGACGATCGGTGCGGCGGTCATAGCCTGACAGGCAGACACACACACACAGACGTACATACGGGGACTTTGCTTTATATATACAGATAGATTGTAATCCCCACTTGATTGGGAGGTACTTTTTGTTGCCTATGAAAGCCTGCGTGATGGACACGGGGTGCGTGAGGGTCTCCAATGTCAAGGGGTACAATAGCAGGAAGGGGACGTCTGCGCCAGTGGATGAAAGGGACGAATACGCAAAAAAACGAGGCTTCCACAAAGTAACGCAACTGTGATCGACAGTCGCGGGATCCATTTGCACGACCACGATTGACTTGATCCTGGGTCACTGAGCTCCAGCTCGAGCTGTCTAAGGTTTGGAGGTCCTCGTCTCGCCCCAACCATCGTAGGGGAGGATTCCTTCTTGAAACACGAGGACGGCCTCAAAAGGACTTTCGTACAAAGAATCGGTGACAAAGGCCTAGAAAGTGTAAAATGGAGTAGGGGCAAGTATATTTTCAGCATTTTGGCTTGTGGTTCCGGTCTCCTCAATATGAGGTCTGTTATAGGTTGCAGGTCAACGTTGTTTCAACATGTTGAATGGTCGTATCAGTCTAATGAACATCCTCACGATAAGTTTGCAAACCACGAATGCATGTACTGGGCCCGCTAACGGACTCAAGAATGCTAGCAAATGGTCCTAAGCGATGAAAACCGTCCCCTGGTGTAATGAATTAAACATTATTTACATTGTACAGTACAAGAAACCCTTACTTGTAGGGGTGTCAAGGGTCACAACTCTTAATATCCAAGATGAGTGAAGTCAACTCCAAAGGAAGAGTCAATCATTATGCTAATGAGGGTGATGGGGCCCTAAGCTACATATTTTTAGACATGGTAACAAAGCTTTTACCACTCGCCCTGAGGCGGAAGGAATGTTTTTGACAGGTTCGTCTGATTTGCCTCTCCACGCCCACCTCATGTAGTCTGCAATGGGATAGAGAGAGGATGGAAGGCGGGGGAGAGACTATAGAATGACCACGCAATGTGAAGGTTTGTTGAGCAAGGTCATCACTGCCTGAATGCTGTAGAAAGTCCTCCCGCCTGTGCATAGTCTCCAATCATGAGATTCGCATTCACTGCAGGCTGATGTTGGTGATTGGTCAAGTTGAGCCCATGCTGCTGTTGCAACTGCTGCTGTTGCTGAACGGATGGAATGGCTGCCGAAGCTTGTGCCATCGCGACTCCACCGGCACCATTGCTCACCAAGCTAGGACTGATGGCCCCGCCAATAAGCTGGTTAAACTGGAGTGAGTTTGCCGCGCTCATGGGTGTGGAGACTCTCCCGGAGGAGCTGCTGACGCCGGCAGCTGCGCTGTTTATGCTGTCGAGTTTTCGACCGGTCGCCAGAATCGATCCCTGGTGGATATTGGCCTGGCTGAAGTTGCCCTGCAAAGGCTGCTGTTGCACTGGTGCAGGACTGCTATCCAAGGAGACGTGACCAAGGCCGTCGACAATCATGCCATTCACGAGATTGACAGCCTGAAGGAAAAAACAATCAGATGAAAACCTCACACCGGCTATCGTGCTGAATCTCACACCTGTCGCGCTCCTTGCATGTCGACCTGGGACCAGAATGCCTCGCTTGGCGATGCGTGGTTTTCGCCAGGAGGCGGCTGAGGCTGGACTCCCGTGTAACGGAAGTACGGGTTCTTGAGATCGAGTGAGTTCTGCGCCTTGGTGCTGGTGCCCACGATTTGACACTCGATAGTCACGTCATAGCTTTGTTTCATGTTAGCTTGCATCAGCACGCGGCCAGACAACACTTGACCCTGCTTCGCGAAGATGGGATGAGGCAGCAGACAACGAACCTGATACCTGCAAAGGGGATGAGGGGATTTTTGCTTAGAATCCAAGATACCCAAAGTGTTGAATGAACTTACCAGTGGGTGAGAGGTTCTGTCGGAGCTGTGGACAACCACACTGTCGCTCCAGTGCCAATGAAAGCAACGTCAAACCAGAATGCCAGCCCATGGACGGTACCAGACTGGATCATGTGAAATTCCAACGGAATTTCTATTCGGTGTAGATCGGTCTCCTCCGCTTTGCTGAAGTCAATGATGTGCCGTTGAGTCTTTGCCAGGCAGATTCGGATATCAAATGTGTCCACCTGCAATGGAAAGAGGTCCAACGGTGTACAAGGCCCGAGTCAAACAGCTCAGTGACTTCCTATTGCTTACGATTGGTTGCCTAAAGTATTCCTTCAGGGCAGCGTCCCGCAGGCAGCTCAGGTCAACGCCATGAAAGTAGTTCTGGTACCAGAAGTTAACTTTGTTGATCTGCTCCATGTACAGAGCCTCATCGGAGAACGGTGCTACGTGCAGATCTCCTCTGGAGGGAAACATTCTGCCGCCAGGCTTAAGCCATTTCTTGGCGTGAAGATACGTCTCCAACATGCGCTCGTTCAAAAGCATGTAGCCCATCGGTTCGGAGACGATCATGTCCACTTTTTCTGGCAGCTCAACCTCCTCGATCTTTCCGGAGATTACCTTAATGACATTCCCCACCTTGTTGGCCCCGACCAGGGACTCTGCGTGCTTGGCAATACTGAAAAGAGTGTCCGTGAAGCCGGCAGCTCTCCAGGGAACAAGAACTTCAAGCACTCACCTAGAGCCTTCCACGGCGTAAACTTTCTTAGCGCCTGCCTGCTGGGCAAAGAAGCTAAGAATGCCTGACCCTGCACCTACGTCTAAAACAATCTTGTCCCGAAAATCGGTCATGTTAGATAGGATTGCCCGTTGGTAGGTCGACGTCCGGATGTAGTCCTGCATCATGTTTTGTTGTTGGGAGAGGTATCCGTAAAATTGAAAATACTGCATTGCAGACGAGTCCTCGGTGCGGGCCTGGAACACCGACACCTTGGAACCACTCCTGGGAACAAGACAAAGGCGTCAGCAAGCAATTCTCTTGGGTTACTGGTGCCAAATGGTACCTTATACTGCCAACCGACTGGGTCAGTTTTCTTCCGAGAGCTTCGTCTTCGAACTTGATTAGGATGGTTTCGACATCCAAATGGAAGATGATCCCCTTTCGACCACACTTGGCCGACTCGGTAGACTTCTTCACCAAGAACTCTTGTCTGGAACTCCCATTAGGCCCGCAGATGTGAAGCAGCATGCCCTGGAAAGATAAGACACTTCTTACCCGTAAATGAATGTGCATCAGTGCGCCCTTACCTCGGGATCGTACTCGGCCACCAGAGTGCAGATGTCCTCGAATTTGGCTTTGGAGTTACCATCTTCATCCAGTGAAGACACTCTTACGCCGCCAAAGGAGAGTCTCGACGGTTTGGCTCCAGTCACGGCACTCGCCACGACCTCCTTTGGTGCCTCCATGGACTCGTCCGTCGGGTTCGTCGACATGGCTGTGGTGGCGGACGGCGCAGGGAGTTTCCTGGCAGAAAAGATTTCTCTTTTGCCTGCCCACTTCCTGCAACTCTCGCGCCGGTCTTCGCTTACCTCTTCCTCGCCGCCCTCTCGTCCTTCTCCTCCGTGGTGGCGGGCCTGGGGCTGCGGTCGAAGGACAGGGACAGAGGCTTGGAGGCGAGCTTGACTTTGGCGACCGGGAAAACGTGCCCGGCTCCTGCCCGAGGGTTCTCGTGGAGACGGGAAGTCGACCGAGGAACCCAGTAAGCCCGAGGAAAAAAGCGATGCGAAGGCAAAGCGCGCCGAAGCCGTAAGCCAACCGAGCGGGGAAGAGCAGAGCGGAGCAGCGCAGCAGCGACGAGGACGACGCCGCCGGAGCGCAGAAGGAGGGGGAGGCAGCGGCCGGCGAGGGCGATCGACTGAAACGACAAAGGAGCCCGATCGTAGACTCCTCAAAGTCCTCCCAGTGCTTCCTCGTGGACCTGAACAAGCTGACGTTGACGTGGAAGATGCTGTCAAACACGCCGGAGACCACGAGAAGTCCTCGCCCAAGTCGGCATTTCCATTCCCTTCAAACACCCGATGTTGAGCGGTATTTTCATTACCCCAATAATGGACGCGTCTGAAATATTTGAGACTCGTGCCTCGTATGGGTCAATTCATTGTCTACTAAATCGTCTGCAATCACTGGAGTGATTTGTATGTAGGACCTTTCTTTAGTCCCTCTCTTTTACAACCACGCCAACGTTCCTCCCCTCCTTACCCTCCCCCATATCCCTATCACCCTTCTTCCTGCCCTTAAGCAGGCAATACGAGGCCCTGGCCTATTTCGGCCTGATCCATTTCGTCCCCATTTGCTCTCCTCTGTGTCCTCCGGCTCAACCCTCTTTGTCCTCCCCGTGTCCTCTCTTCTTCCCAACTATACTGCTTTTAGTCATTGGTTCTATTCAGTCTCAGGATGCTATATACTTGTACCGTGTCACACGAGGAAAATCAATGCTGTATTTGGGACTAATCTCAAATGCTGACAGAGGGGGGGGGGCGCATCAAATTGTACTCTTAGACCCGGAAATCAGTGCAGAAATCAGACCAATATGATGCCAAAAGTAACGGACAGTGAAGGTTGAAGCTTGTAGTTATAAATTGCGACACTTGAAATAATCCAAAGCCTCCTCACAACCATACAATATGTTCCCGAACTCCCACTACAGTGTACAATTTGACGTGAAACCCACCCCTCAGCAGGCCTCTCAGTTGAGCAATGGAGACCCAATCTCCCCCCCCCCCCCCTCTGTGCGCGTTGCCCATACTTCCACACAAGAGGTGTACAAAGTGTCAGCTAAAACAACAGGGCATTTCAACACCACGCTGACGTGCCCCAATGGGAATTTGGCAATTGCCTCGGGTTTGTCTTGTTTCGTAATGGTCAAATACGACACTACGACGTGCTTACAGACAACTTCTTTATACTGTGTCAGTCAGGGTTTTGTCAGACAAGGTTTTGCCAATCGGGGGTTTGTTGGTCAGGGTGGTGCCAGTCGGGGTGATGTCGGTCAAAGGTTGTGTCAGTCAGGTTGGTGTCATTGACAGTGGTGTCGGAAACTGATGTGTCAGGAACTGATGTGTCAGGAACTGATGTGTCAGAAACGGATGTCTCAGAAACTGATGCGTTGGAAAAGTTTGAGTCAAAATGTTGTCGTCACAGGCCAAATAAGCCGCTCTGCATACCGTACATAGTGCAGACACTTGAGTGTGTATCTAGGACAGTGGAACGCGCTTCATATGTACAATCATGACCGGAAAACATTGCACGATTGAGCAAGTTGCACAATTGCACGATGAAATGTGTGTCTCACGGGCAAATATCAGTTCAGTCGTGGAGGCTCAGTCTTCGCCTTCCGCGTGTGTGATTGCAATGCAAACTAGGACTCATTTCTGACACGACGAGCACCTAAGTTCCTCAGGCTCTGGTTATCACAGGTGTTTCCTCATTCATTGGGAGACTCTCCCAATTCTTAGTGTGCACCTAAGCTTGTCAGCGAGGTGAACAACGATGAATGAAAGCAGTGACAATTTCATTGTAGAATACACATAAATACATGTGTCACTTTTTCACAGGTTCAAAGCAAAGTGGCTCTAGATTTGACTCATGAAAAAGTAAGACTAATTCTGAACGGACGTAGGCGATGAGATTTACAAAATTTTTTCATTAGCGTTCTATGTGATGAATAGATTAATCGCTGATTAATCTAACCCTAATTTTAATTTTCAGCTGTGTGCTTTAATCTATTGTAGAGGTGCGCGGAAGTATGCAGCAAATGATTCAGTGCTCTCAATTTTGCATCTCCCGCCCTACTCAGTGGATGTGGAGAGGACATTCAGAACCGCTGGTGTGTTCATTTCCAAGTAGAGAGCGAGGATGAACGATGACCCAATAGAAGACACATTGTTGTGTTTGCAAATTCATCTTGTGCAGGAAGGTCAGTATGGTGACGAAGTTAAAAATGCAGAAACTTGGCAGTGGATCTGAATAAATGGGTTGATCTATCTGAACAACTCCCAAAGTCATCAATCCAAATTTAGAACCCTACTTTATATGTGTGCAAGGTTAACTGATGTCTGCTTTTCCACGAATTTCTATTATAACCAGCTAGTGCTGTGCGGCAGTTGTTCAGGATGTCCTTGACCAACACGGACAAGAGCATTGGACTCTAGTTTCCTAGTGCTGGGATGTGCGCAGTGTTCAAGGAGCTTTCAGAAGAATCTTTACTCCCAAGAGAACATAGAGACGCTGTCTCAGTTCCAACTGATGTAGCAAAGTACATTTGTCGGCGAAGCATTTGACTCATAGCGTTGTCACCTCATGCGTGCCAGAAAGGAAAGTGAGCTTCAAAGCGCACGAGTAGCAATCACTGCAAGAAGAGTACATATGGACTGACACAAGAAAATCCGAACGGATCTTTTGTCCTCTCACTCCGCAGTGCTGACGCAGACGGCAAAAGAGCTATCGATCGTCACGGGCATCTTCAAGAAGAACCAAACAACAACAAAAAGGCTGTACATGTGCGTGGCAAGCACACTGGAGTGATCTTGGGGCGTGGAACCTTGAAGTTGATAAGCCATGACAAGTGACATGCCGTTCAGAGAGGCTCTCCCTGCCATGCTGGCCATGGTGGTCGTGCTCACCTTCGTGCTCGTCTACTACTGCCTGATCCCCTGCCAGCGGGCGCTAAAACGGAGGAGGCAGGAGCGGGAACACGGGTGGAAGAACGATCCGCGGCGGAATGCAAACAAGTTCATCTTCACCCCGCAGCTGCACAAGGACTTTCTCAACGACAAGAAGTATAGCAAGCTGCCTTGCAGCAGGTCTTCCAGGTGAGGCAATGCAGGTCGATCAACTCTACCAAGAGATGGGTGATCACTGATCAGGTTCAGCGTAATATCTACGTATGTTTAAAGGAGAAAAAGGTGACAAACTTGAAGTTATGCGTACATGTCTCTTTTCATGGTCAGGTCTGGAGTCATGGAATCAACTGACTTGGAGTGCATCCTTCCATCCTTACCTGAGGTGACCAACCGAACTTTTGTGATGAGGGAAGACAATGAGGTGACTCCTTCTCTGAAGTATTTGGATGTCTACAGCCCAGCAGATGGTAAACTGGGACCTGAAGAGTGCCTGCAACTCCCCCAAAAGTATCCTTGCTGGACATCAAGTAGTTTCATTGAGCACGACACCTCTCCCAGAGGAGGAAAGAAATCACTGCCCAAGGTCAAGAAAGCTGCTGAAAGTGCCACAGGCACTCCGATCGGACAGGAAGTTGGGCTCAATCAAGAACCTCAAAAGACATCAAATCAGAGCAACCGTGCATCATCTCATATAAAGACCGAATCTTCTCCACTCATAAAATGTTCTCGAGCCTCCACTGAAGCAGAACAGTCTTCAGCGGAGCAAGCAAGATCTCAAAATGAAAAGGGAGGCAGTGTCATAGACGAGGAGGAGAAGAAAAACAACAAAGCAAACGTCCAAGGGGTCACAGAAGCTCGTGGCAGCCAAGACGAGAGCAACAAGCGCAAGTAGGGCAAGCAACAATTAATATGCTGTTCAGGACGGGTCTCCAACGGTAGTCGACACTCGTCTGCCTTCAACACCTTGGTGGAACAGGGCGGGAGATCCAAGCCAGGGGAGGGGATAGCGAGACCGTGAGCACCAAAGACAAGGAACCCCCAATCACTCCAGTTGTCAGAAGAAACAAACCTTCCACATATCATCGATGGCTCCTAATTTCGTTGCTTCAGGGCAGCCATCAGGATCAAAATTAGCGGTTCTTTCTGTCGTTACAGAGCAATATCCAGACGAGTCTCAGATGATATGCGTCCTTTTCTATAAAAGGCCCTTTCATTATTTTTGGACATGTAGAAGGATCACGCGTACGGGGTGAAAAAGTGTGTGAACGAGACCTTCACGTTCCCAGTCGAAGTCGTTGGCATAGATGTCAACCACCGTGCCTGAGGTGGTGGAGAAGCTGCATTGAAGTTCATCACCTCCCTGGCTGGAGAGTCAGCCCGAAAAGTATCATCTCCTAAGTACATAATTATGAACATGCAAAGACAGTTGATGGATTAGCACCTGTGCTCGTTATTCGTCTTTAGTCGTCCCTATGACATTCCGTGTAGCAGTGTGACATGTACAAATTGACCATGAGCTCCTGGGCTTGATGTTGACCATCTCCATGTCTTGTGCACATGCGTCATCGCCACTCCAAGAGTGATGAATGTAACCATTCAGACGAACGATGAAAATCAGCATCGACCAGTAGAAAGTGACTAAGCACAGAGACACCAGTCCCTCTAATATCCCTGTGCAAATCTGCGTCGAAAGTAGCGGTAAGCTTTAGTTCTTAAATACATGGATGTATACGTTCGTATGATTAAGAAATATATTTCAGACAAATACTTTTCATCAGTGCCCGCTGGACTTCTGATGGATGGCAATTCCTCACTGCAGGTCCGGTAGACTCGTTTCCTGCCTTCATCCACCCAGATCTCCGGCGGAAAAGACTAAGTTGTAGCCAAGAATTCTGCCAAGGTTGCGATTCACTCCTGTATTGGGACTGTGCAGAAATGGCACGTAGGCCATGACCCAGCAGTTGAGGTTGAACGCCTTCAGTTTGGACAGTAGTCACTGCAACGTGTGAAAAACACGACTTAGTTTTTATTCGTACAAACTTTTTACTTTGTGGCACAAGACACACGAAGCGTATTGTTCAGCTGAGCTCCTCCAATGACTCCTGGAGGGATGTAAGTCCAGGACGGGTGGCAGAGAGAGTGAGCCAGAAGCCCACAGTGAAGCCTTCTGCAAGAACCGGCAAGGCTCTCTTGTACAGCACCCTCCATGTGTACACAGAAGTATGGATACTAGGTTGCCCCCTCTCCCCTCGTGCTAATACACACATCTGGCTAAAGACTAAAGTGAAATATAGAATAAAGTGAAATATATCCGGCGTTGCTCGGATTACTATGAGACAGTTCGCGTCGTCCGCCACGATCTTCTCCGTCTCATCCAAGTCTTTTACTTCAGAGACTGGATGATCCGGGAGCACCTCATCCACGCCTCCTCCCCAGTGTTGCCAAGTGGCATTATTTTTCGAAATTGTTTTGTAGTGAAGTTGCTACGATGACGCATTTCCTGGTCAGACTATGGCAGCTCTCTCCTTCTTGTCTTTCGCCACAGGGGCGGCAGAAGGCAGAAGTTTTATGGGTCGAACCAGGTCGAGCCACAGCTTGGCTCTTGGCTTTTGGATCGACAAAATTCGAGACCAGCTCAGATTCACCACTGCAGCCTCCTCGACCTTAAGATCCTCACTTCGGTTTCTTCAGGAGCAGACTTGTATATGATGCTCTTTTCCTCACTGCCAAACCTTTGGTAGTGTATGGAATAAATACCCTATCCTCATGGAGGGCCATATCTTGGTCAGTAATAGACCTAGAATGCTGGATCCAAAGTCTAGAATATATAGACGTAATGATCACGTAGACAATTGTAGAATCCCTGCTTTAAGGGACAGAAAACCCGGGCTAAGGTGAAACCGGAGTTGCAAACCCACAGTACAAATTTGGGTACAGCATAAGGTACAAGTAAAAGTCATCCAAACGAAATCAATAGTCAGTGCTAACGCTTGGGGTGTAGGGAAAAACAAATACAGACAGCTTCACATATTTAATGAACGCACATAACAATAAAAGCAACATACACGACACGTGCGTATAAATATAAACTGTCGACGCCGACATTAGTTGTACACAGTTATTGGATATAAGAATAGCCTCCTGAACCGGTGCCCGCTGTTCCCCGAGCTGTGAGACTTCTGCCAGCAAATCGTGTTCGCCTCCGCGTCCGCGGCTATCTAGGCAACGTGGAGACTTTCATCTTCGTGGGCCCGCCCGGCAACAGTACTGAAGACGACAGGCAAGGCCTGGTTGACGGCGAGGCGGGGCAACCCCTGTGTTACCGAGAGGCGCGAGTTTTCCTCCGGCCAACCTGACGGGAGACGAGCGAGCGGCGGGGTTGCGTGCGGAGCCGCTGCCCTCTGCGCTGCTGTCGTCGGCCGTCGTCCTAGCATCGCAGGCACAGATGCAGTCAGTAGCAGTTTCGGGCTGCGGAGTTGCTAATGTAAAACTCCCATCGGAATCTCGACTTCGTCTTCGGACCAGAGAATGAGGCAGTGACGTCCGCCGTCATGTGGGTGAGCCCGCGTGAGGTCCTCGTCTCCGGCCCTCTGTGGGCGCTGGAGAGGCAGAATCAACACTTTACCCTGCAATGTCGGAAGGGACGGGGCCGGCAGAGGGGGCTCTCGGGGCTCCTCGTCGGCACCTGGGACGCAGTGTTGGACTCCAAGCCGCCAACCTACAGGTCAGTCGTAGTTGCTCTCGCCTTCTTCGAGGCCAAGAAGTCGCCGTTACTGGATAGAACAGACTGTCGATCGATTTTCTCTTGATTTCCAGAATCCTTCACCACACCGAAGGCTCGGAGGTGTTCCACGTCATTTCGGAGAGCATGACATCGAAGGTGTAGAAGTATAATGCAGACTTGATGTGTCCCCCTCCCTTTTACTCACTCCTAAAGTGTTTCAGGAAGCTCTGGCTGACTGGCACTGGCTTGAGCAGGAGCTGTTGCCAACCCTAGTGAACTTTGAAGATTCCCAGCAGGTGACAGACTACGTCTTGGTCAAGGTTGAGAGTCTCATAGCCGATGAAAAGAAAAGACTAGGCGGGGCTCTCAGTGTCGAGGACTCTGAGTCTATGCCGTACAGGAATGCGGCTGAGCGGTTCCAGAGGCTGTTTAACGTGGGCCCGGACGACAAACTGGTACCGCGATTACAAGTACAATATTTCTGCTGCGCATATTACGCGTTCATCTGTTTCACGCCGTTGCAGGTGAGCTACTACTCCTGCTCGTGGTGGAAAGGACGTCTACCTTCTCAAGGATGGCTATATCTCACAGTCAGCCACTGCGCGTTCTATTCCTTCATCCTTGGCAAGGAATCAAAGCTGCTTCTCAGGTGGACGGACATTACAGCCGTAGAGAAGAGCAACAACCTTTTATCTCCGGAGAGTATCAAGCTGTGCACGCGAGACAGCGAATATCATTTCTCCATGTTTATGCACAAAGGTGAGGCCTACTCGCTCATCCAGCAGTTGGCCAATCTTGGCATTAGGCGATTGATGGCGGACGACGGATACCAGGAAGATCTGGACTTACTGCTGAAGCGAAGCAGGAACTTGCCCAAGAAAGCATCGTTTCTCAAAAGGGACCTCGACGCCAAGAAGATGTCTGAGCAGTTCAGACTCATCTTCCAGGTGCCCAACCAGGAGAAGCTTGATGGACAGGTACGCGTGTACACGTTAGTAACGCTGCAAAAAGTACTTATCGCTGTTCTACCTGGTATTCTCATCCTCACCGCATACCTAAGTTTGACATAGTGCTGTTATGCAGGTGGAATGTTATCTGTGGACTCCTTTTAACAAGCGCTATCGGAATGGACGACTGTACATTAGCCAGAACTTCGCTTGCTTTCAAAGCCACGTTGCCGGCCTCGTCAGCCTGATCATTCCTCTGAGGGACGTGGCCTACGTGGAGAAGACGGAGAAGCCGCCGCTAGTGAATACAGTCGAAGAAGTAACGTCTTAACGTCGTATCAGGACCGAGATGCTTGAAAACTGTAAGTCTATTCCTTCAGGCTATTACGTTTTACATGAAGAACGGTGGCAAGGGAAACGTTGGCTTCATCTTCGCCATGTTGCCTGATCGTGACTTCGTAGTGGAGACGTTATCCGATTTGCTCTCGAAGCTGAAGGTATTCAAAGGACTGTTTTATACTGGTGCCTGCTGAAACTACGCACAGTGTCATATCATATGATTCGTATGTCACCGTCAAAATGCCAATAGCTTTCACTGACTACGTAGGAGCCAACCCAGTGCGGCGGCGACTCGCATTGCTCGACGGGCAACGTTTCAAGCACCACCGACTCCGACTTCGTGACTGATTTCTCCACTTCGACTGGGGCCTCTTCGTCGTTTGAGCACATCGAACCTCTCATGACCATCTTCAAGGAGGATACCGACCGTTCCCTGGAAGCCACGAAAGAAATCCTTTGGGAGAAACATTTTGGCGACTTCGGCCGAGGAGTCAGCATGTTTCGGACTGAGGAGCTTACTAAACTGGTACTGAAAGGGATACCTGATCGGTAAGAAGCACGTGATTTCGCCCCTGTCATTACTGAAGAGTGTAACAGCGAAAGTGGCCCTGAGTCTCAATCTCTCGGCACACCTCGGAGATTAGTCTCGTGAAGTCAGAGACAAAATGTGTTGAAGGAAGAAAATGACTTGAACAATCACATAAATGCTCTGACTTTTGGTCTGACCTCTTGCTGCTATACCCCTTAGTTATTCGAGAACCTCGGTTTTGCTTTAGATTTCGTGCGGAGGTCTGGTTAAACATGTCTGGTGCCATACATGAGAAGGATTTCCACCCCGGTTACTACTCCTTGATGGCAGAGCAGTCCCAGGGCTTGAAGACTGTGGCAAATGATGAGATCGAGCGCGACCTCCACAGATCCCTTCCGGAGCACCCGGCTTTCCAGAGCGAAATCGGCATCTCCGCTTTGAGAAGGGTCCTCTCGGCTTATGCCCACAGAAATCCCAACATTGGCTACTGCCAAGCAATGAACATCGTGACCTCGGTCCTTCTGATCTACTGTGGCGAGGAAGATGCTTTTTGGCTACTTGTCGCCATCTGTGAGAGACTTCTGCCAGATTACTACAACACGAAGGTCGTCGGAGCGCTGGTAGGAATAATGAGATGAAGCTTGTGATTGTGCAGTAGATGAAACATGACTAGTTTAGCACTGTACTTAACACTTCTTGTACTGAGGGTCTTCCTCACATGAAAGAAGCTCGTACTGCAAATGCATATTGTTTTTCCAGGTTGACCAAGGGGTTCTGGAGGAGTTGATTCAGAGTGAGCTGCCCGAGCTCCATTCTCGTCTGAAGGAGCTTGGCATGATCAAAATGATATCGCTGTCGTGGTTCCTCACCATCTTCATTAGCGTACTGCATTATACGATGGCAGTTCATGTCATGGACGCTTTCTTCTTTGATGGTGCAAGGGTCCTCTTCGTGTTAGCCCTCACCATACTGAAGAAGAACGAGGAGTATTTGCTCACTTGCTCCGATGACGGTGAGAAGGGATTCACAGCAAGTTTGTCATGAACTTGGTTATGATAACAAGCTCCTTTCTTTCAACTGTTAGGCGAGGCCATGATCAAACTAACGGGATACTTTAACAAGATCTTCCGAGACGAGCCCGATGGACTCGTCGCAGTCCAAGAGGAGAAGAACAAGGTTGGCTCCTCCACCTTCTTTGTCGATGATGACGGTGGAGCCAGTGGTGGTGAAGAGCAACCAGTGTCCATATCTCGGCTGTTAAACGAGTCTTACAGTGCTTTTCCACACATCACTCGCGAAGCCAACGAGAAGATGCGACTCCGTCATAGGCTGCAGGTCGTACAGAGCATTGAGGACACTCAAATGAAAAACGTCTTGAGAAGCGTCAAGGACTCCGCCAAGGCCACTTCACAAGAGGAGCTAAAGGCGCTTTACTGCGTGGTGAAAAACGAACAGTTGCAGAGAACTTCTTCTTCCTCTTACGTCGACGCCGCGGAAAAACAATATGACCCCTCTCAGCCATACTATGACCTGTACCGGGTGGACCTGGATACGTTCAAGAGTATCTTCCTGCACGTGTCGCCCTGGGGCAGCGCCCCGGAGATGGGCCTGATTCTAGCCGAGAGGATCTTTCGTCTTATGGACCGCAATGACGATGGCTTACTTAGCTTTAAAGAACTAGTGCAGACTTTGGAGGCCCTGTGCAAGGGTGACCACGCGCGTAAGGCGCAGCTACTGTATTGCCTTCATTTGCCTGGTGTGGTGCTTCCCGGAGAGCTGGAAACCCCGGACAGTGTGGATGGGGCAGAGGTGGCTTGTGATGCTGCAGACTTTTTCGACGCCGTTGACGACATGACCGAGTCGCTCGAGAAGCAGCTCCACGTTGAAGGTACAGTATAGTGGTATGTTATGTATGGTACTGTTCAAAATGTACTGTAGGATCACCACTTGTTTCGTCCCAACCTGCAGTCAAGGGCAGTTAGAACAGTTAAAAAAATATCATATCTTCAGATGCACCTGACGGAGATTCGGCAGTGACAACAGCAAATGAGCAGAAGCAGTCATCAGATCCAAGTTGTGGCTCCAGCAGGCTGAATTTTCTTCACCGTTGGCTCTTCCCTGATCAACCCATCTCTCCTACCTCGGTTAAAAGCCTTCCCTCATTGCCTCAGAAGCATTTCGTACACCTGTGGAAAACTTTGCATGACATTTTCATAGAGCAGCCTGCGCAGTCTGCTTTTGTAAACACCGACATCCAGAAGCTCTATCACTCGGTGTCTTTGGTGGGCACCCAGCTGCTACAGATTGGAGAAGTCGGTCAGAAGATGAGAGATGACAATCCTTCTGACTGGTCTATTACCTTCAACCAATTCTTGGCCACTTTCTTGAACGAATCAGCCCTAGTGGATTATTTTGAGCGCAAGATCGACCTCCGCGAGGGCTTGGATAAGATGAATGCAAGCAAACTGCTGAAGCGTCAGGACAGCTCCGCCGCTGTCGCCAGCAGATCCGTGTTCTACGTCTAAGGAAATCAAGTCTAGTGAAGGTTGACGACGACACACGGATACTTTTCGAGGAATGATTTAGTATTTTTGTACAATATTCCCACATAGGTACCACCTTAGTATTTTTCTCATATCTGTACGTGGTTTCTATTTGACCCTGTGATATCCTTACGTGTATCATCGTCACGCAGAGGTGAAAATACATGAGACATGCACATCTTTCACCTTGTGCTGGCTTTTATTGTCCTAAGTCGCTAACATCTCAACGATATCACTTGCCCTACTCAGTTCGGATGTCGCGGGTCGAGGTTTCCGCAGCTGAGTCTCAATCTCCTCCTCCTTCTTGCCCTCCTCCGACAGCTTCTTCCACTCGTCTTCCAGCGTGAGCGTCTTTCTAGCGTCTTCTGCAACAAATTGTAAATGTGACAAAGGCAAAAACCTTCTAAAAAGGTCCAGCTGTCAGTTACCGAGAGTGCCCTCCCTCATCCTGCCCTGGACTGACCCGATGTACTTCAGCAGCGTGTCGAATTTTTCATCAGGGATTCTGGTGTCGTCTCGCCAGTGTTGCAGAAGCCAGATCTGACGACACTTCTCGAACTTCCAGTTTCCCCGGTCGTCATTCCACGCATCCAAATAGCGCAGGGCCTTGTTCTGACCGACGGATTCGTGCTTGCTCTTATCCTCCTTACTCTTCTTCTTCTTGTTCTTATCCTTAGGTCTCTTGGGCGGACGCTTGTCAGCCTGCTGCTCTAGTCCCTGCATTTCCTTCTTATTATCAACCTTTTTCTTGACCTTTTTCGGCGGCTGGACGCACTCCGCCTGATCCACATCATGGTCTTTGACGCCACGCTTCAGTTTGGACTTTTCTTTCTCCGTGACCTCACTTTTTTCCTGTTTCAATGACTTCTTTCGAGTCATCACTGCAGTCTGGAGGCCACCACCACCAAGCAATGCTGCGATACGCAGTTGTTCACCGATGCTGTAATGTGCACCCCCTCTTTTTAATATATAGCAGTGAATCTCACGTTGCTTGTTTGTTTATATACGATCAAAACATGTCGACGGAACTTTGGTTATACTCATTCGCAACCTCGAGGTACAATGGCAACGTCAAGGTGGTCTAGGTGGACTTCAACTATTTCATGGAGTTCAAGTTAAGTTATCACAAACACGACTGAAACTTCAGTTTCAGAAGCATCATGTTCCCAATTTCGGTGACATGAATGGGGAGTGCGAGGGTTCAGAGGCCGAGACGAACTCTGAGCATGGAGGCCACTGGCGTAAAAAAGTCGGTCCAAAGAGGCTCGGTGGGTATGATTTCTGCACTAACTCCCTCAGAGACGTCTCTTCTCACTAGATGCCTTCCTCTACCAAGCTCTCCCTCTGGATGAAGTATAGGTACGAGCCATTTTGGACAGTGACCGGGGCCAACCTCTCTCAGGTCCAAGCCCACGCCTATGTGATTACGGTGTGTAGCCTCTCTTTCGTCTTCCAGATGAAGGTTGAGGCCGACATGATGTTTAGTGCCACCGATTGAACGAACAACTTATTGATTACCGCATTACCTATTAGCACACACATACATACAAACGGAATCATGGATTACAGTATGTACAGCACAGTGATCATGCCACTGCTTAGAGTAGACTCTCTCCAATGACCGTGACCTGACACTCCCGTGTCTCCGTTATCTCGTCAGTGACCACCGTACACGAGTAGGTACCGTTGCTCTCAGTGGCTACGTTAGTCAACCTCAGGCTAAATCCATCCGGAGTTTTGCTCACATGGTGCCTGTCGCCGTCTTGGACTAGAGGTTGACCGTTCAGTCTCCACTCTGCCCGTACAGAATCTTTTGCCAGGCATTTGGGCGACAGAACCACTTCCAAGACCACCTACGTCAAAGACAATACAGAACAAGGAGTTTAGCATGTGGTGTCCAACTTCTTACGCTCGTTCCCACAGCGGGCGCCAGGTCTCCTGTAATAGTCTTGATGAGTTTCTTATCATCTCCGCCGTCATTGCCTGTCTGAGGAGGCGTCCACTTGGCTGGGTTGCTTGCACCGTGGGCGCTGCCAGGAACAAACTTCATGGGCTTGAACACGGGAATGCTTTTGGCAGTGGATTGTCCATTACTGTAGGAGGACATGCATGTGTACATACTGGTCGACAAGAATATTCAAGAGAATCGACACTGCATTAATACCATGTATGTTTCATAGATATGGGTACCCACCTTCGTTTGGTTTCCTGTACGCTCACCAGCTTCTGGTCGAACCTAAGCACGCTGGTCTGAAGTTCCTGTTGTTTCTCTGCGCAAGAAATGGTCTTGAGGTCGCCAGCCCAGCTAGGGGCAATATATGCCCCTGACGTGACAAAGTCTGGCCCGTGAATGGCCACCGCGCCTCTTCGCTTGAGGGTGTCGTCCGTGTCGGCCTCGTAGCCGCCCTCGAGGTCGCCGCCGCCCCCACTGCTGCGGACACTCACTTGGCGCCTCTCCAGCGTTGAACTGGTGCTACTGACTGCGGCCGTCGAGTCCAATTCGATGCGTTGACAAGACGATGACATTTGTTCAAACTGAGAAGCAGAAATCAGTGATGAGGACGAGGACTCCATTTGCTGGAGATCGTAGCGATACACAGAGGTATGATGACTGGTAAGTGTATTTACAGCTGGATCGACGTCGCCCATGCTATGGACGTTTACAGCAGCTGTCGGCAAGCTGGTGGTTGCGTCAGGCAGTTTAGAGGCGGAATTAATGTTGTCGTTGGTGATTTCAACGTCTCGTCGTGCATTGTGAAGTACCAGAGAGGAAGACGAGGAGCTTGGAAAAGAGATCGGATGAGGCTGCTTGGCGAAAGCTGAAGGACGGATCCATCTTTTGCTGGCTCTGCCGCCGCTTGCGCACTCGGTGTCTGACTGCACCTCCCTGGGTATGAACTTGGAAGGCGTGGCCGGTGGCGGCAGCGGCGACGGAGCAGTTCTCGAGGGCTCCACGCTATCTGGCCTAAAGGGGAAGGGTAGCAGCTTGGGGGAAGGAGGTCGAAAATGAGGTCCCATGTTTGTTAGGGATGCTGCCGACTCTACTGAGGTGCTGCGACGTCTCGAATTGGGCAGCACTCGGACTGCGCCGGGAATCTCCTCTGGTCTGATGAAGGAGGAGTCGGACTCGGAGTTCGTAGCGATTGCAGCAGCAGCCGCGTCCTCGGCCGCGTCCTGTTCTTCAACCTTCTGCTCTAGGATCTTCACCTTTTCTCGGACGCTCACGAACTTGGGCCGTTTCACCACTGGGGAAGGGTGTGAGGCGGTGGTGGCAGTTTCTGCACATACAGTAAAGAGACAGAGAAAGTCAGGATGCCGTGTGTGTCATAAAGAATGCTACAATGAGCTGGAAAGTGGGCCTGCACTAAAAAAAGATCCACCCCGTTCCATGGGATAAAGGGGGTCCAGTTCGCTAGTGGTTACATTAAAAGAAAAAGAGTCCCCTGTTTTTGAGCCTAAAAGGGGCCTTTTAGCCGACCTCACATGTTATAAGGAAGGAGTTTATTACTTTTTGTTGAGTAGGTCGTTCCATTTTCCAAAGTCTTCAACTGATCTAACATATAAAGCGTGAGGGTCGCGTATACGTGTGTGTGTGTCTATCTGTCTGTCTGTCTGTCCGCGACCGATTTTCAGCTTGGATGCGATTTGAGCCAGGAGCGCGTGATGGGCGCAAAGTATGTGGGGTGAGACACAGAACAGACACGCACAGCGCTCTATATTATTGCCATTCTTTCTACCCGACGATGCGGGGAGCGCGCGAAACCACTCTTAAGCGGGTACTTTAGCAAATATCGCGATATTCGGTAGTTTGAAATGGTTCGCAAATACAGCATCGTCATATTCGACGTCGATACATCTTGCTGCATGCAGTTCATGTACGTACGTACCCTTGGATTCCTCAGTGATATGGGCTGATCCAACTTGCCGGACAGTTGACTGAGAGCTGATGGAAACATCCGTGGGAGACACAGAAGAGCCAATCTGACTTGGAGGCGGAGAAAGCGCTAAAGTCCATACTTCACAGGGCAGTGGTGGCTGATACTTGGGTGCTTGCAGCACCTGCGAATCCCTGAACATGGACTGATCAAGAGAGCGGGTCATCAGCGACTGCTTGTTCCTGAAGGAGGAAGTCACTTTGGTGGTCCGTGAATCTTGTCTGCTATGGCTAGATGACCTATTAAGATCCCTCAATGAGCTGCTTCTCGGATGCTGCAACTTCTCCTCCCACATCCTTCTTAACTCCTTTGTCCGCACTCTTCGATCAGCTATAGCTTCCTCGTTATTGATTTCCTCGACCGTGAGTGGAATATGGGCAGGGCTCTCCTCAGCTTTGTCAACTTTGCAGTCAACCGTGATGATCTCAGGCGGGACATCTTCAATGCTCGGTTCTGTTCCAGTTTTTGGCAAAGGCTGAAACAGGTTTCTTCCATGTGTCCCAGAAAAAGACACTTTCGTCGTTAACTCCTCAGTGATCTCAACCTTTTCATATGAAGAAGATGTCTTGACTAATTCAGCTTTGTACAAGTCACTTGTCTTCTTAAGGTCACGTTCCAGTCTGGCAATGTCTTCATGACTCTCCCATACATGAGGACAAGGAGGGGATTGCTTTCTCTCCTTTTTCGGTCCTCTCCTATCAAGTACTGGCTGAACCCGCCGGTACACCAGTAGCTTGGTGTCCTCGCTGTCGCTCGCGTACGCTCTCCAGCGGCTGGGAATCGGTCCCTCCAGGTCAGACTCATAATCCGAATGATACATCTCGCCCTTTATAAACTTCGATGGTTTAGGCACCTTGCCCAGATTTCTCTTCCTCTTGGGCGTCTCTGGGTCCGGCTTAAAGGGAAATGGGTAGAGCTGAGGCAGAGGTCGAGGTTCTCGAAACTGGAGAAAAGAAGATGAACGAGTCTCGGAGCCGAGAGATGGTGCTGACGATGGAAGTGACGGCGCTGAGGTAGCTTTGGCAGGGACAACAAGACGTGCGGAAGACACTCTCTTGCCCGCCATGTTGGACGCAACCACCCTGTACGTCCCTGAGTCACTTTCCTGTTGGAAAAGAGTACATGGAATGGATGCATGACACGGGAGAAAAAGACAAACTACAGTATTTGCAAGGAATTTTGCGTCATGTTCAGGGCGGTTTTGATAAAATCCAGCGTCAAGCAAAGTCATGGGCGCACCATAGAAAAGCTGTTCAAAGTTTCTTTGACCACCCCAATGACCTTTCGGACAAATGTTTTCTAATGTAAAATAGACTGAACTTTGAATGACACGATCGTTTTGCCTCAGGAGTGTCACACATTGCGCTTTTCTGGCTCACACGGTGCTCCGTTTCTAGCGTTGCGCAAGCATGAGGACGTACACTAATGTGAACTCGAAAGTGCAGTCGTACCTGAGCTTTTGGAATAACCAAGGAGCACTTCCGCCCATCTCTCCTAACAAACACCCTGGGTGAGTTCTCAATCATGTTGTTGTTCTTGAACCAGTGAACCTCTGGAATAGGAGTTCCTTGAACTTCAACTTCGGCTTCAAATCTTTGATTTGCTTGAACGATGCCATCTCTCAGCGATTGGATGAATGTGGGCGCCTGCTTTTTCTTCTGAACAGACAACCTCGCCGAGCTCTCGGCACTTCCAGCCATGTTGACCGCCATGCATGAGTACTCGCCGCTGTGCTGGTGCCGAACCTAATAAAATATATGCATACAATGGACGTGCTGTTCATGCTCAAGACGGCTGTCATGGATCATCGTGCTCGGCAACGCATGTACACTGTGCGCATACTTGCTTGAAAGAAACTCGTCACATTGGGTTCCAGCAGAAACTTACCCTGTCAATGGTGAGTGAGACTTTGTTGTTGTCATCATGCATGCTGACGTCTCTGGAGGGCCGTAGCAGCTTTCCGTTGAAGGTCCAGCTGACCTTGGCATTTGGAACGGCCTTTATGATGCCCTCTAGCTCAACCTTTTCTCCCTCGTTCACCAACTTTGGCTGAAGTCGTTTGATAAACTTCGGAGTAACCATTGTTGATCTGCTCTTGACCGATGCATGAGCCACGTACTCAGTCTTGTCCCGTTCCACAATGCTGGTCTGAGTGCCAATAGCTGAAAGACTTTTCTTGGGATGGACTCTCAGAGAGCAAGTGGAATAGCAGTCACCCAGCTTATTGGAGGCTTTTACTTTGTACTCTCCACGCTGTGCCTCCTTGATGCTGGTGAGAAAAAGCCTCTGACAATCCTTCTCTCGTTCCATTCCAATTCCCTGAGATTCCTTGATCGGCACGTTGTTCCGGTACCAGGTGACGATGGCCGCAGGGTGTGCGACGACGACGCACTCCATGATGACATCTTCGTCCTCATCGACGGAGAGATTTCTCAGAGGAACATAGAAGGCTGGCTTAGCTTCAGCAACCTGATCTGCGAAGCTCGCAGTGACCGTACAAGTAGAGCTGGCCTCACCAGCAAAATTCTTCGCCCTGCACAAGTACTGTCCAACTGTCGTCTGCAAGGTGGTGGACAGTGCATTTCTTATCTTCAGCATGGCCGTGGTGCCGTCGTAGAACATGTCGTGATCGCAACCTTTCTTGAGAGCCCTGCCATTGTGATACCATTGCAGCTGAGGAGTTGGTGTTCCTTGCACGCGACACTCCAGGATCACAGGCTGTTTCGTAGTAGCTTCCACGTTGCACAAAGGCTGCACAAACTCAGGCATGACCTTTTTCATGAACGGTCGGACTTCAAGTCTTGCTGACGAGGTCGCAGTGCCTGACTTGTTCGTGGCACGTATCGTAACGTCCCCCTGATCCGCGAGAGCGGCTCTTTCCATGCGAAAGATGTGGCCCCCTTTACCATCTTCTCCTATGAAGCAGAAAGTCTTGTCCACTGGACGGCCATTCTTGAACCACGACACCTCAGCAGGTGGGTTTCCCGTTACCTCGCATTTGAACTCTATGCGCTCTTCTTCGTGTACTGCAACATCTTTCAGTCCTCTGACAATCACTGGAGCTGTCCCTTCTTCCTTGATCTCCTTGACCGTTAGTTTGGCGTGACTCTCTGCATATCCGGCCTGATTGGAGGCCCGCACGCTCCAGTTGGCCGAATCTTCCACGAACGTCTCGTCGATGGTCAAGGTGCAGAGACCAGAGCCGTGGTCGAACTTGGACTGATAGTCTCCATTGTCCTGCACCGGCACACCGTCTTTGAACCAAGTGATGTGGGGAGCAGGAGTGCCTGACACCCGCGCCCGCAGTCTGCACTTCTCCCCCTCCCGCAAGACCATGTCTTGCAAGTACTCAGTGAACAGGGGAGCGACGTGACGCACGGCAGCACTCGTGGCTTCACCACAAACTTCCAACTCAGTTTGTGTCTTGATGGTCTTGGCCTCCCTGATGGCCTTGACGGAGGCTTCCTCTGCTGCCCTCCTGGCCTCCTCGGCTTGTCGGGCCGCTCTTTTAGCAGACTCAGCCTCAGCTTTGGCAGCTCTGATGCTCGCTTCCATTTCAGCTTGTTTGGCCGCAGCTTTTTTGGCGATTTCCGCCTTGGTCACTTCCGCTTCATTTTTCCGCTTGTTTTCCTCTCCCAATGTCTTCTGGTGCGAGAGAAAAGTATCGATCTGCGCCACCAACCCCGAGAGGGCCTCGAACGTGTCGTTCTGCTCCCTCTGGATGACTTGGATCTTCTCAAACACCGAGTGGCCAAAGACGACGCCTGCCGTCGATGACATCTTATAGAAACTGTTGCTTTGCTTCTCCTTGTTTAGTCGGATAAACTGCTCTATCTCCCCTCTTATGCGCTTTGCATCACTCTCGTTGTTGACACTGGAAATCTGCCTGGACCAAATGAGCAAGCGCTTGTTGGCATCTCGCAAAAATCTCTCAGACTCGTCCAGCAGTCTAAAATAGTCCTCTGCTGACGCTAGTTTGCTTTGTTGCTCACTGAGAAAGTCATTCAGCTTCTTCCAAGAGTCCTCAACTTGTGCCAAACTCATCTTCACGCTGGCCGCGTGCATCGGGACGTCGCGCTCGAGTGAAGCAGCATCATCTCTGCAAGCCACGATCCTGCGCTCGATCTCTCCCAGACTGATCACGTCCAAAAACTTGAATGCTCCCTGCAAAGACGCCACCGTCTCGCCCACAGCCATCTTCATCTTGGCTGTCTGATGCAGCTCTTGGATGTCCTGGGAGAGAGACTTGATGGCGTTCGCCAGTAAGCAGAACCTGGCGCTCTTGGTGAGGGCGTTCTTGCGCCGGTTCCACTCGCCCTGGAAGTCGGCCTCCACTGTCTCGAGGAGGGACGCCACCGCTGCGCGGTCCTTGGCCATGAGACTTCTGGACTTCAATTCGTCCATCTTGTGTACGAGGACATCCCGTTCACGCTTGGCGAAACGCACAATCTCCAGGAGAGATCCCCTTCCAGCCTCGTGCTCTCTCGCCATTAGTTCAGCCTCAGTCTGAAAAGAGAAGTCACCCTTTATGCATGTCTCAGTGAGCAGTGCGTCAGTGGCATTCGCCACTGTACTGACCACGTCAACCGGTGAATTTCCGTTCCTGTACTGATCGACCAAGTTCTTCCTCATTTCGTCCAGTTCTACGTAGTTCTTGAAGAATGGAATGAGCATTTGGAGAATCAGTTCGTACTCTTGGAAGAGGACCTGAAACAAAGATGTGTGTGTGTGTGTGTGAGAGAGAGAGAGAGAGAGAGAGAGAGAGAACTTCAGTCCTTGGTCCGACTGCTGCGACAAGAGTACCACGCTGCTCACCTGCAATGCCTTAAGTTTCTGTCTGAGCTCGCCAACCATGGTCTTAGCCTCCTCTTTTCTCTCCTCCGGTAATTTCCTCCCGTCCAACAGCTCTTCCACCCTGGAGATCAATTGGACAAATCTCTCAGTGATCATTTTCTGCTTGGGCAGCTTCATCAGTCTCTCCTCGAGGTGTCTTGTCACCAGACTTGGCCGATCCAATTGACAGTTGGCCACAATAGGGAACAATTCTTGGTCAATGCTTAGGGAGAATTCCATGGACTCTCTTTTCTCCTTGTGCAGTCGGCCCCACTCTTCCTCCTGCCTGCGACCTTCTCTGGCCTTGATATCCACATTCTTCCATATTTCAATGAGTGCAGTCTGTCGCCTGTCCAACCGAGACATTTCGTTTTGGATGAAGTTGAGAGTGACGGTTTCGTCGATTGAACGATCTCGCAGCTTCTTGCCGTCCTCGGTAAGGTTCTTTCCGAGATTGCAGGCCTGCAGGTACAACTGCTGGATGAGCACCCTGGTCTCTTCAGCAGCTATTCTTTCAGAATTGTGCAGTTGTCTCTCAACAGAGTCCATTTCCTTGTCTATTTGAGCAATCAATCGCTCCAGCTTCAACAGCTTTTCTACCAAGGCAATTCGACTACTGATCCTGCCAGTGAGCTCTTTCAGCTCTCGCGCTGTCTCATCCATTCGGGCCTCAATTTTCTTGGTCTCTTCGTTGGAGCACTGCTCAGAAACTGCCTTTAGCGCTCCTCTGAGACCCTCCAACTCGAACGTCTTCATATGAATTTTGTTCAGCATATCATTGTGACTTTCCAGGAAAGCAGTGCTGGCCTCTGGTGTTGTTCCCAAGGTGATAGTGTAGTCCAGAAAGTGTTCTACGATGTTCGAGGCCCATACTTTCAGTTCATCGAGCTTCTTGACGAAGCCTTTAAGTGCTTCATGGCTACGAGAGACTTGGGACACCTTTAAATCTGACATGGATCGAATAGCTGAAGCTCTTGTTTTCATTTGCTCCATGGCTTGTGATATTCCTCTAGTTGCTGCCTTGTTGCCTGTATTGGCTACGATGGTGTCTCCCTTACTGACTGCTTCTTGAGCAGTTTGGCGCAGAGAATTGGTGAGGCTTTGCAGCAACGATCTTGTCTCTGGTCCATTCTGCCCTATGTCTATGTTTCTCACTTGCATCTCAATCTGATCCATACGATAGTTCGCTGCCTGCGCACACTCAAAGAACGACATTGCCTGTGCCAGCCTTCCAGTTCTCTTCTCCAGCTCCTGTTGGTACTCCGCATTTTGGCTGACAAGATCGTATGCCTTGATGGAATCTTCCGTCGCAGCTCCTTGTAAACCGCCGACTGCTCTGGAGCAGCGCTCAGATATGTCATGAGCTTCGCTCTGAAGTGCCACGGTCTCTCTGATCAAGGCGTCGCAGTTTGACACGGACGAGCCCAAGTCCACCAACTTGGAGAGCGCTTGTCTGCGCGTTTTTATGAGTGACTGCAGGGATGCGAGCTCAGAAAAGGAGCCCAGAGAAATCATGCGCTGCCTCAGACTCGCCAGACGCTGTTCCAGCAGGCTCGTAGCACTCACTCTGCGTTCGTGGAGCTCTTCCAGCCACAGTTCAACCTACAAAGAGAGACGGTGGAAGCCACGCACACAACACAACGAGCAACCACAGCGAATTAATCGACCTGTCCCACTGCGAGGGCTACGGATTGTCTGACCAGTCCAGGTCTCATCTCCCAAGACGTTGCTTCCGTCTGGAGGGCCTTGAACTTCTCCAAGAGCGAATCTCCCTCTTGAAGTGTGTAAACCGAAGTCTCAAGCATCGCTCTTTTGGCCTTGAGCAGTGCTCGAACTGTCTCACTTATACTTGTCTGGCTCGTCAGGTCTACGTTGGCTCTGCAGAGTAATGTCAGTTCATCTGCTTTTTCCTTGAAGTCCTGGAAAATGAATGCTTTATGCACGGTTCTGTATGCAGCACGAGATGAATCACCTGAAAGTGACCGTGAAATAGAAAGTTTTGCTGCAGCAGCTCTCTCCTACGTTCCAAGTACTGGTTCAGTAGCTTCCAAGCCCTCCCCAGGGACTCAGCCATGTCTGCATAGACTTCCTGCTTCTTGCCAGCTATTAGCTCGTCCGCCTGCCGCAGGAGATCTTCCACCGGGCTCTGCTTGCTCTGTACGCCCTCCAGGAGGTAGCTGTGGTCGGACTGGAGGCTGGAGGCTTCAGCAAAGTTCTTTCCCAGGCAAGCCAGACCAGGTTTTAGCTCTAGAACCTGACAAACGCAGCATGCAACGTTTTCCTGGAGAGCATACGGACATGCCGGGTCACCTTTAGGTCCAAGCGTCTGCCAGACTTGAGCAGGGCAATCACAAGTCGCGTCTGACCTCTCTCGATGGCGATGGTGCTGAGAGTGGTCGTCGTTCCCGAGTCAGACTTGCTGGCCTCCTTAGAAGGCTGACCTTCGGCGCTGAGTGGCTGCGCACCCGTGCCTTGAGAATGCTCAGACGCGGCATTTGTCGTCACGATGGTGGTCGACCTGCGCTCTTCCTGCTGCTGCACCACGTAGGACGACGTCGACGCGGCCGAGCTGAAGGTGGCGGCGGAAGAGGTGGGGGCCATGGTCACGTCTGATTGGGCCTGCACGCAAAAGAGAATGTCCACGCGTTGAAATCGAGCATGCAGGAGAGACACGCTGTACTAGACCCAGTTTTCCACCCCTGTTCTTGTGTTATGCACTAAGTTTACGTTATGTGCAGAGTTACTGCATATCAGGAGGGAAAGGAAGTTGTAAATTACTTACGTACGTGTAGGTGGAAAGTACCTTTACAGGTGCACAAGCGCACAATTTCCTTTAGTGGAATACCGGAGCAGCAGCAAAGCTCTTTCATCGATTGCCCAGAAAGGGGCAGAGGCAAACGTAAGCAAACAGACAGAGTAGCTGGATGTTCTCAGCATTTCAAGAATGCTTGCTGAGTACTACACGATATCGGCCTGGGACCCACTTACGTTGGGGCGCACATACATTCTCACAATTGAGAGACAGACGGAGAGCGAAGAATGCCATTAGCGGAAAGAGTCTGCTTAGGTAAAAATGTCGCGATTGCCCGGAGACACCCAGTCAGACCCGTCGCAAATAAATCAGGCAGCAGCTTCTGGGTTCGCTCCACCCGGAGATTTGCAAGTGTTGGGCATGAGCTACAAGTGCCAGTACAAGCTGCGCTGCTCAGGAGACGTCACAGGGAGACAAATTAGTTGCTGTCCCTCCCCCCTCCCTCCACGCCCACACATTTCGATAGCATCGAGACAAGAAGTCAAAACAACGGGCTTGATTAGCCCCAAACTCATTTGAAAGTAGCATTCGTCCCCCCCCCCTCTCTTTGGAAAGTCTTTTTCTTGTTCAACACTTGACTTTCCGCGGCCATAGATTCCTCTGTCCTTTGCTCCGCGCCTCCCTCGAAGCCGATATCCTTTTGCCCGTGTTTACACGATGGTGTCAGGTACTTTCCAACGAGATTCGATTTACATTTGCGTCCCAAGAGCGAGAGATCGGCAAAAACGAGGAAAAGAACATGAAAACAAAACTGCTCCGCGTGCTTCACACATTGCTCCATTCATGGAAGTGCAAAAATATGGATGCAGTAACGAATTTCACGGGCCACAAATTCCTCACGGCTCGTTTTAATCGTGCGCTGAGAGGCAATTCTCATAAATTCCACCCAAGTGAGGGAGGGTGAGAGAGAGAGCGCTAATAAAGCTCGACGGGGACGACCTGGGGGGGAGGTAGAGCGTGGCCGATGCTTTAGGAGAGATAAAGCGATCGCAAATGAGCACTGAAGAAGTCTTCAAAGGACCAGAAACCGTAAAAAGGCCATTCGGCAACATTCCGGAAAGTCACAAGGCCGCCAATGACGCGGGATCGTTTGATTCGGTCTTGGTGCTGACGAGTCCGTGATAAAGTCAACACCATCTGCTGCTTTCTTTCTGGCCATTATCTTGGATCTTTCTCTCCCAGCCAGGTTTTTTTGCCTCATCCGATTTTTGTATCGTCGACTCCTCGACACTTTTTTGCGCGCTTCTTTATCCCTTTCTTCGGATGAAATTACCCCAGAGAAGGTGCAAAAGAGCTCAGAACAATTATCTGGGAGGAGACGGAAATTCGGAGGTGACCCAATATTCTTTTTCTTGCTTTCCGACAATTTTGGGACGAGCATAACTTCACCCACCCCGAGGAGAATCAGGCACAGGAGTCTTATATAGATGACACTGACGTGGGTGCTTCTATCAATGTTTTTGTTTGCTCCTTTACCAAATTCCGGACCGTGGAGGGAGTCGGATCTTGGCCGACGTCCCTGATAATCCGCAGCTTCTCACCTCTTGATCTCTAAGCCTCTGCAGCGATTTGGGCGCCTGCGCGCGACTGCCGAGAAGGTACTCGTCGTGGGTTTATTCTGCAGCTCTTCTCTCGGCGCCCAAATCGCTCGCCCCGTGTTTACCTTTGCCCAGATCACGACTGGGAGAGAGAGGAGCACGTCCGAAATGAGCGGCGACAACCTAAACGAATCAACAAAGGCCGGGGGAGCGAGAGCAAGAGAGAAAGCTTCTTGCCGAGCACGATCACGGGTGCGGGTTTGTGCCTTGGAGGATGCCGTTGCCGGTGTCCGGGGAGACTACAATGTTTTTGCAGTAGGAGGGCTGGCACTGGAACGTGATGGGTCTGACCTCACTTGTCTTCAACATGCGACAAAAGTACAGTAAATGACTTCATCTGGACACCGCAAGCGTTCCTACGGTATAAGTAGAGTTTGTGTGGCTGCAACTCTAAAAATGGTGCTGAAGTGTTGATGCCCTGAGTGCGTAGTGACAAACAACGCAAACGCAATAACGTTTTTGGCTTTAACTCAACAGGGCTGCCATAACATGCAACGGTGAAGCAAACTCCTTAGGCCTCGAGCTTTCCAACGATGTAAATAAAGGGTGTAGCAGCAAATATATCACTGAGTCTCCCAATCTCTGGTCACACCTTGGTGATGGAGTCTCTTAAACTCGGCCCGAGAGTCAAAGCGTTCAAGGAAGAAAATGATTCGAGTTTAGGAGACTCCATCACCAAGGCGCGGCCAGAGATTGAGAGAATCAGTGACATTTTTGCTGTTACACCCTTTAGGTCTTGTGTAGCTTACTGCAGCGGAGGTTCACTGTTCGACCAAAATGCATAGATGACTCATTTCACATATTAAGCCCTGATGGGTGCAGAGCATCACGTTGGCATTGCAAAAGCAGCTCAGGGTTAGCAACAGACTCTTCCCTGGCTTCAGACATATTAACGAATAGTTCACAAGACCCTGAGAGTGGTGTTGACGTGTGAGTCAGTCAGACCATCTGCCTGCCTGTCATGTAAAGCATTCTGGCGTCAGCTGCCTTGACATGAAGTTGCACGAAAACCTGTGACTCTGACAATGCGGTGCAGCCTCTTCTCGATTCAGTCGAAACTACTCGAAGGTTTCTCTGCTTACTGATTTTTTACATCGTAAACCTATATCTCATTCAGACAAGTTCATCTGTGATCAACTGTTGATGGAGTCAAGTCAATTTGGGAACCTTTTACTACATAACCGAGTGGTGAAATCACGTCAATTCAGAACTTTTTCTATTTAGGAAACCAGTCAGAGCATAAAAAACAGTAAAAATGGGGTCAAAGCAAAACAAAATAAAAGTGTCAAAAATGGAGCTGCCAGCCAAGAAGTCTTGAAAGGCTCCTCCTCTGACTGATCATCGAAATGCTAATTGCTAACAGAAAATAAGGAACAGTTGAGCATTTAAAATGATTGAATAATGAATAGAACTGTTAACTCCTTGTTGCATGAAAAGCCTGTGATGTGGATGTGTCTGTTACTCAACTAATCCCCAATTTATGTATGGGATTTGAGTCACCCTTCAATTTCGTCTAAAATTTTCATTTAGTCACGTTTTCAACTCTAACTTGACTAAATCGAAAGGCGACTGTAATAAAGTACATGGCTTTCTGCAAATGAAAAAAAAACAAGTAATACCTTTGATTACTAAATGTCTGGCTGAGCAAGTCAATTGTGGCCTAAAGAATTTGCCATCAGATGAAACCATGGGAAAAGAGTTATCTGCAGGTTGTGGTCCAGATGCTCACATTAGTACAGCAAAAAAAGCTAAGTGCATGGACAAATTGGCCGGCGCCGTCCTAAGTATTCATTTTCATCCAAGATAAAGAAAATTAGTTTAACTGCCAAGGTTTCGAGCTTTCCAATGAAGTGAATAGAGTTTGTGTAGCTGCAGTATTAAGGAAGTTATAGTGTTAGGAATGAGGGTGCTCTGACTTTGATGCAGTCAGTACACAGCTTCAACTCTCGTTCGTGGTAACGACTGTGTACTCGTTACAGAGGTAGAGTTATACACGGATTCATCGTACAAGGGATATCTGAGGGCGTGCAGAGAGAGTGCTTGTTGTACAGAGGTAGATAGTCTAAGGGATAGCTGACACAGAGAGAGTGCATCTTTTGGCTGCCCAAAGCGGAGTCACCCAGGGCAACTTGGTCAGGCTCACGTCGCGGTGAACTGTGGGAGTCGACTCGACCTCCTCGCTAGAGTCGACTCATCTAAAAGAAACCGACTCAATGAGTCGAGAGTCGGTCGCAAGCGAGGCCACGGCGGCGATGAAGGAGTCTGACTGGCAAGAGCGATCGGCCGCCCTCGTCTTGGCCATGAGCGTCTCCGGCTGCTAAATTCGTAGTTGCTGGATACAGATGTTAAATATTGTTATGTTCTGGCCACGACAGTTTCCAAACTTTCCTTTCCTGTTAATGTTCCTTCACATCTTCTTACACACATTTTCTCAGACTTCTCTTTGTACTTTTACGCAGAAAAACTCAGGCAACTGAGTTGTTCCTCGGTACAAATGACAACCTGCATCAATAAGGACTCGCTGACATGGAACACTTGTCCCAGGGACAATGGGAGTTCATAGATGGGGTTACTTTGGGCTCTTAATTCTGCTGTTGGGGGCCATTGTTACTATAAAATTGCCGGGGCAATTCAAAACTGCCATGAGTCGATTGAAACTTTAAGATGAAATTCATTCACGAATATTTCTGTGAAAGTCTTTTGAAAGTCACTTGAAAGCTATGAATTGTTGGGTTTTTTAATTTGAAGCAGGAAGTGGTGGCATTTCTGCGATTAATATTCACTTCACGTTGGGGTGAATGTTTTTGATCATTCATTCTGGAGCCAAAATCAAGGTGTTTGTGCAAGCCCGTGACGATGGCAGAAGTCGGACGCTCAGACCTTGGACGGTCTTGGGGGAGCAAATCTTTCGGGGGGATTCCACCACCCCAGGCCCTGCACACGGGGCTGGGGGAACCCACGCACCCCCCGTTGCGCCCCTTGGACGTGTTCCGCATGTTTGCAGGCATGACCCCTTTTCCGGTTCGCGCGTGTGGCAACGGAAGTCGGTGCGACTAACACAGCAACAGAAGAGCCCTGATTTTATTCAGCTCAAAATGGTCACCAGTCCAACTGGTTGTTTTAGCCAAATTCATTGTTTTTATTAATCCACACTGCACTGCATTAAAATGAGGCAGAAATTCGGTCTCCAGCAGGAGTGACAGCATTTTTGCACTTAACAATTAACTGTAGACCCGTGAACCTCGTGGGATGGCACAAAAATCTGTTCTTCACATCCAGTGCAAAAATAAGCATAAAATTACTCATTTTTTCCTATGCCAAACACGTCCCTCTCCACATGAATAAGAGTCATATCCTTCGGGCCCAGCATGATTCTTACTTGCATAGAGAGATTCCACTGTATTTTGCATCTTTTGTGAGGGGGTGCGATAAATCATACATTCCTTCTTCATTGGAGTCTCTATGAAGTTCTTCCTGTGGAAAGCCAATGAGTCACAGCCAGAATACTGATGAGCTTTGTTATAGCGTCATCTCACTTGAAAGAGCCGCTCCCATAAGAGAGCTGCTCTCCATCGACAGCCGCACCAACGACGACTTCCCTTGAAACAAGAGCCACTCTCGAACAGGACCCGAATGGTGTAAAGCGCTTTACTGCCGCACCAGCGTTGAGAAGCAAAGTGTCGGGCGGAATTGGCAGTGGACACTGGCAGTCAGCAACAGCGCCAGCGACAAGATCCTGCACGTCTACAGCTTCGAGTACAAGCTGAAGATTGTCGGTGACGCGAAGGAGACGAGCAACAGGCGGCTGCACGCGCTCACAAGCTGAAGGAACGTCTGGTGCGCCGCTGGCGCAAAGACGAAGTCAAGTAAGTTAAGGTCGAGGCCATGCAAAGTGCTGCAAGCTGAGTGGCAGAGACCACAAAGTGCAGAACAAGGAGATGGAAGAGGCATTCTTTGCATGGTTGGTCGAATGTCGCCAGAAGCAGTGGCGTGTGGCAATCAGGGCGATCCGGTTGAAGGCCCGAGAACTCTCCAACGTCGACGGCTTCGCCGCCAGTGACGGGTGTCCATCCAACTTCATGAGGCGCTTCAGCATTCTCTCCGCCAGAAGAGTCACCAATTGTTGCGCTCGCCCAAGGAGGTGGTGCCCGAGATCATCAAGTCTCTCGCCTACGTGTGCAAGTACCCGGCCACACACAATGTCAGATTGTCTGACACACAGGCAGCGATTGAGATCGCCGTGTTTCGACATGAGGTCATCCAAGACCATGATGCATAGTAGTGAGAGGATGGTCTCCTTGGCATCTTCGGGCGACAAGTTCTGCATTGCTATCATCTCGTTTGCTTCAGCAGACGGCACCAAGAAGAAGCCCTGCGTGATCTTCAAGGGCAAGGGCGAGGTGAAAGTGAACCAGATCCTCAAGGACCGCCGCGACGTCATGGTCGGGTGGATCAACAATGGCTGGGCCAAGAACCTTGTCATTGTTGATTGGCTGAATGCCAACTACAGCAACACATGCTTCCCACTGAGGCTACTGGTCTGGGACTCACTCTCAGCCACATTTTGGACACGCCGAGAAGGTTTTGAAGACCAAGTGCGTGGACGCGGCTGTCATTCCTGAGGACTGCACCTGACTCGTGCAGGCCTCCAATGTCATGTGGAACAAGCTAGTCGAGGACGAGCTGAGGAAGCTATACGATCAGTGGCTCAAGAAGAGAGCCTTGCCCTCAGTTTAACCTAATTCAAGACTAAACGAATTTTAAGAGTACAGTTGAACAGTTGAATCCCATACAGTTGAACTGAAATTTGACTGCGGAAAGTTTGATATTGAAAATAAAAAAATTGGACAGATCTAAGGGGAGAAAAAGTTTTTTTGCCTTGAGGTGGGTGGCTTGAGGTCGGGGACAGGGCCTGTCCCAGATGGTTTCTCTGGCGGTTGCGACTCCCCCGAGTCCTCCAACATACCAATGCCACCTTTTCCAGCATACAGTGATATATTGATTGGCAGATGCACATTTTAAAGGTTGCTCTGAGTACTGTACAAGCAGTGAGATATGACGAGATAGCTCTGACACCCTGTGACGAGAAGGTCTTGCCCGAGTCCACTATGGACGAGGAAGAGCTGTTGACCTATGCGGTGAGGCGACTTTGTCTCCGGACCTTCACGCGTTGGCCGCCTTCCCCACGTACTGCTAGGACTCGTTTCCACTTTACAATAAATGCCAACAGAGAACTGCAAGTATTTCTTAGGATTCCTAGGTGTACTTGCAAAAAAAAGCTTTTAATCTCTCCGCCATTTCGGCGATGAGAATCACCACAAGTTTCTTAAAACTGTTCTTGCCCACTTCGGTGACTCGATCTGCAACGCCGTCGTCGTTTCTTCGTCATGACGCCGTCCTTCAAGATGGGAGACCCCGACTGTTCCTCCTGAGGTTCCTTTTTGCGAGTTCCCCTCCCATGCCTGCTCGGTTGCGGAACGGCGAGCTCATGGGTCTCATTCAAAACGGCATGTGCAAGTTTCGAGCAGTGCTTGTCCAGTGCGTCGGCCAGCATTGACATCGCACTTGACGAGGACTTGGTCGTCACAATCGGTCGCCACAGCCTCTTCCAGTCGTCGTGAAACTTCTTGTGGTTGCTGACCCCACGAGCGGCGACGATAACTTCACCGTTCGCTTCTTCAATTCGATGAGTGCACTGTTGCGAACCGATGCGTCGTTGGAAGGTGGCTGAGACCTCGAACTCGTCGCAGTCGCCGAACGCGACGAAGACTTCCCTGCTCTCGACCAAAGTGGGGATCCCTTTCTGCTTGACGGTGCGGGTCCTCGCGTAGGCACGCGGCTTCGTCACCCCAAAGGCCTGGGGAGGAGGCACACACTCCGCGGGACTCGCCATAGTGGTTGTGGGACTCGCCGTAGTGGTTGTGGGACTCGCCGTAGTGGTTGTGGGACTCGCCGTAGTGGTTGTGGGACTCGCCGTAGTGGTTGTGGGACTCGCCGTAGTGG
>JAAUXU010065912.1_pt1 | contig 98477 bp, 76 predicted proteins | sample 7278151 | NCBI WGS metagenome assembly JAAUXU01 (sample SAMN14350113, study PRJNA611818) | marine sediment metagenome | isolation source: surface marine sediment (1.8m) | place: French Polynesia: Moorea | collected 2018-08 | reverse complement strand
CCACCGCTTTTGAAACAGCTTTTATAATATGTGTCCCCGCTGCCGCGGGTGGGGCCGCGGCCGCGACCGCCGCAGCGTTGGGGGGGGCGACGGATACCGCCGTCGCCACGGCCGCCACTGCCAACCTCAGGTGAACGGCTCTTCGCTCGCCCAATGGCCGTTGATAAGATGAAGACAAACGGCCAATCGAAGAGAGGAGGAGGACGACGACGACGCGATAAGAGCCATCTTTCCGTCCGGAGGTCTTGCTGAAGATGGCATCAGCGAAAATCGGGCGACGTCGATAAATGACTCACGACAATGGAAAGAAAATCTGCTGTGGTACGAGCAGTATAATGCCACACACTCAGTAGCCCCCAGTCAGCCATTCCCCATCCACCACTCTTGACACGCAAATGAATCGGGGGAGGTCTATCTGTCAGAAAGGCAGACGCGAGATAGGATTCCTACTCTGTGCAACCTGGAAGAATCTTTCCCCGCCAGAGCTCCTTTGGATTCAATGTGTGCGCGCGTTTTCCGCCGGAGATTTCTTTCTCTGCTGATTCGCCGTAAGCATCAAAGTCCTTCAGGAGCTCCTTACTTTGCATGTCTGCCAGGTCTCTGGCAAATGCAGTCAGTCCCTCACAGAAGAGCTTGTCTCATTTTTGTGAAATTGAAAAACGCTCGAGGAGAGGGAAGAATGAGGAGGAGGAATCCTTTCTGCATGAAAAGTGGCTCTTCTTCTTGTGCTCCGCTTTTGGCTCTCTCTTTCTTCTCTTCCACGGATTATTCCCCCCCTCCCCCTCCCCCTGCAGTATCATATATCACTCCACACTGACGTAGCCAATCATATCTCGGGTTCCCATTCGCTAAATGCGGCAGCCGTGGTTCTCCCCTTCCCTTTCATCCAAACTTTTCTTTTCTTTCCTTGCTTCTTTCTCGCCCGCAGCTTTTATGCAAGACAAGTCAGGGGGAAGAAATCAAACGATGGGGGGATGGATGTTGGATGGAGCCAGGGAATAATAATAACGTATAAGATGGGAATGGGAGCAGAAGAAACAGATTCCTGCGCAGATAGTGATAGTGTTGTGCTGTTCCAATGTGAAGGAGACATGTCCTTATCATGCAACCATGGGCAGGCAAAGCCTTCTGCGCCACTGTCCAGAGCTCAAAGGCACAGTACGAGCTGCATGATTCGATAGCTTCGTTGCTCAGACCAATCTCAGCCACAATCCTCACCCGGATTTTTATCCTGCCAAAATGTTTCCCCCTCCCTTTGTCAAATAAGCCGGGGCAGGTTGGACGTTGGAGCAAGGTTGATCAAGAGTAGCAGTTGCCAATTAAGATGCAAAGAATATAAAATGTCATCTGATGCCCGCAAATGATAAGCACGCAAAGAAAAGAGTGGGGAGGAAACAGGGTGGAGTAGAAAATTCTTGGAGATAAGAGGAGAAGGAAGGACAGCCGTCGGAGCTGAGACCGCCGAGGAATTAAGGGAGTTTGCTGAGGCCACTGCTTATGCTTATGCAGGCCTGGGCCTAATTTGCAGGAGCGGCAGCGTGCGGAGCAAGACCGAGAGTGAGGAGAATGTGAATTGGCATAAATAAGCCCAACAAGGCCCAGGTCTTATCTTCCGCCAAGTTAATTGTGTGGGCAGGTCCGAGATACCTAGGGAAAAGGCAAGCGTTCTATCAGTCCAAGTACTGCGCTCTTGAACATCGTTGTTCATTGTTATTCATTTCCCCCCCCCCTCTAGATGCTGCTGTCATCTGTCAATCTCGTCGATGACACGCGGAGGAAATCAACTCACTCCTGACAATGCGGCGTCGTTAGCACAGCTACTGAGAAGCTCATTTCCCTCGCCCGATAGCCAAACTCCCATGACTAAGCTTCCACCACATCAAACAGCTCGTGTCTCTCACTCACTTGCTCTTGCAGCAGCCAGCGTCATTGATCCTGAATGAATTCCCTCGCTTTCTCTTTGGCCTCGTCTCTCCCCCTCTTCTCCGTGTGCGTGTGCTGCGCTCCGATGCTGTCGCTCTCCTCCCGCTTGATGGCAGACTCGATTCCATTACTGACATTAAGATAAGAGCGAGGAATCCCCCGAAGCCAAGAAATCCCCCAAGGGAGAATTTTGACGAGGAATTGCAAGGGAAAAGGAAAGAGAGCCAAAGAGGGAGCTGTGATTGTGCAGGGAAGTCTTGTTCGTGCAGGCGTTGATACGAGCTGCGTAGCTAAATGGCTTTAGACAATAGACGACAAGGCACACAGCTGTCAAATTAGACACGTTGTCGTCGTCACTGCCAAAGTAACAGGGTGAGGATGCGGTTTTGATGGCTCATTGCACACACACACACGCATACGTACCACATGAGTCTTATGTAGTCGTAACTACCGGACATGTGTACGTAGGTACGCAGAATGGCCATTGTTCTGCAATGCCTCGACGTATGTTCGCATGCTGTATTGTTAACACATGCTGCTCAGGTACCGTGTCTCAGCACGCCATTAAATCTGTGCGGATATCCTAGCCTGGGCAGATGTTATTCAGCTGACTGCAAGTACAATGCACAAGGCAATGCCCAAGGCTTGATGCGCGTCCTCGGCCAGATTTTTCACCATGCTGTCCGCTAACTCATTCGGCGGATCTTTTTTGGGCGGATCGGATTTCCAAAAAAGACAGCGGTGACAGACGCTTGAAGAAGACTTCGCACAAACTGTTTTCATAGAGCGTTCCAGGAGGCAAGATATGAGTGACTCGCTCACTAAGAGCAATAATAACGTTAGCAGCTAGTTAGTTGACTCTGGTCGTGAGAGATATCAGCTATGATCGAGAGAAACAGTTTCTTTGGTTCACTTCACGCCTGCCTTGTTTATGTTGAAAAGTAGGGAAAGATGCGACTCTAAGATAGAAATGCTCCTTCGGAAAGCCCTGCCAAAATGATTTGACACTAACGCGAGACCGCTGAGTGCAGCGAACCAATTCCAACGACGAAAGAGCATTTTTTCTACTGGCCATCAGATAACCATTAATGTTTTCTATCGTCTCCGTGGTCTCTAACGAAGTGAGTGAGCTTGTCTTCAGCTGCTTGTACCATTTCCTTGTACATACGGAGGAGTGGAAGAGGGCCTTCTTCTTCTTCGTCGCCTTCTTCTCTGCCTTCGATACGATCAGCTTTTGCTTCTTTGGAGACGACAATGAGTGACTGAGAAGCTGGGGAGAAAAAACAAATGCAGGTGTCTGTGTATTATTAAGATTCCTCTGCACCTTTGGGCTGACGTGGCTGCCATTACCGGCGCTGCCAACCTGCTCTGTGGTGCTACGAACAGTCAGTCGGTCGTGCAGGTATGATATGAAGGAACAGCCATTCAGGGCTGTCTTTTTTCCTCAAGTTCGGATAGTGTCTTTTTTTATTTTATTTTTTTCAAAAGATTTCATGCATGTTTGTGTCATTTACCACCGCCATCCTCGCAATAGGCGGTCCCCACGGGTCCATTAGTGGAAAAACATTCGTCATTGAGTGACTTATTCGAGGTCTCGTCTGCTTTGGCAGATAATCATTTGTCACCGCACAGCATCGGACAGACGGGCGGAGATTTCAGGCTCCATCCAGGCCCATCCGGGGGACTCACTTGACTCACCTGCACCGTGCGAGTGAGTGAGTGAGAGAGTGCCAGGGAAATATGCTATGCACACTGCACGTACATATGAGAGAGCCTCCGTCCATATAGTACATGCGCATCATAGCAGAGAGGAGGATTCCGTCAGGCGATGACTCCCGCCTCCCACTTTTTCGTGTGCATTTTTCTCCTCCCATCCAAGAACTCCGTCGCCTGCGCCGCCAACGCCGCCGTCGCCGTCGCCGCCGCCGTCGTCGTCGTCGTCGCCGATCCGTCGCTCCCCAGATCGTACGCGTGCGCGCGCGCGTGTCTCGTTTGTTCGCTTTCCTCACGTTTGATTACTCTGGCGGCGCTCAATGCTGCGTGAATTATGCTTCGCTGATGATGGGTTGTTGGCTGGAGAGCGAGCAAATGCGTCATCATCAACCGAAAATTGCGCTCCAAACGGTTTTCTCTCGACATCAAGCTTAATGAGAGGGTGAAAATAAATCTTATCAGAGGTACCAGGTCCCTCTCGCTCCCTTGTTAAATTCCCATGTTATGTGGGTGCGCAGGTGCGTTACTGTACATATGTGTGAGTACGAACGCACAGGTTTAGTTCACGCTGAACGTGGAGAACGCATGTTTAAATTTTGTCAAGCTGCCTCTTTACTTTTCTTTCCTCGTTGACTCGTAGCGTGCGACAATGCATGGTTGAGACTGAAACAAGCGGTAGGTAAATGGACTCTCTCCTCGGTCCCCTTCCTCTGTTGGGCACATTTTTATCAGATTATGACAATGCTTAAGACGAGGAGCCAAACTAACTGCCTATGACTGCTTAGCATTTAAATGGCCTCTGCAAATTTATGGCACTGCCACAACCCACAGTAAGTCGCATCCGGCCAGTTGACTGGATGTGAGTGCTTGCTTGATCTTACCAGGACGACGTCGCTTACAGTTGACGACGATTTTAGGACCGGCCCAAGTGTGCTGTATCACGAGACGACGCTGTAGCATGTCGGCATTATGACAGGCATCTTTTTCGCGCGCAAGTACCAAGTTCTGCCAGCGTGGAGAAATTCAAATACGTACCGTGCACATGCGGGCGTATTTTATTACGTACGTCTGTACTACAGAACACACATCTAAGATCCGTCCATGCTGGATGCTTTTATCAATCTCTGAAATCCATTGGTTGGCCGACGGGCTAACGATAAGGGTGAGAAGAATGGGAGCCATTTCACGTTGGCCCCATGGAGCCCCCTGTCGTTTGCATACTACGTATAGCATCACTATACAGTCGTGTCGTAGGTGCAGCTGTAACCGTACATCTGCATAAACCCACCTTGTTATGATTTGGGATTTCTTTGCCACAAACTAAGAAGATATGTGTACTACGCACCCACAACACCACAATACTACGACTTGCGTGGTGCGAAATGTTCTCGTTCCCAACATCTACATTTTATGGCTGGAAGAGAAAGCGGGCTTGAAATTTGTTCTGTTGTGACATCAGCAATCAGACATGGAACTAATCTCTTTAGTCTCGTGCACGCGTCGCAAATTTGCAACACTTAATTTATTGCTGTGGGAGATACGCGTCCAACGTGGAAGACAGTGTGCGGTGTTGGCGGTGTTGTTGGTCCCTGTCTTGTCCTGCACTGCATGCTGCGCTGGCTGTCTGCTCTTGCACTGCATGCAGCGCTCGCTGTCCTGTGCTGCGCTGCACTCACGTCTTCACACACCCAATCTTCTTCTCCTCGTTCAAAGGGCACTTGGAGCCAAAAATGTCCGTTAGATTGCCGTCCCTGACTATTTATATTCAGAGTTCGTATTGCAATTCGCACCTGGCTTGTCCCCCCTTTCATGCCCTTCTCTCTCTCCGTAACATAAATCCCCTTTTAATGGGTGCCAGCCCACCCTCCTCTCCTCGATATTGGAACGTGCCCGCCGCCAACAAGCAAAAGCATCCTTCGATAACATCACTTCCCCTCTGGTTTGATCATCTTGAAAGCATTAGAGATAAGGCCGGCAGCCTTCTGCCGGCTGGCGGCCAACCGTCAAACGCAGCAGCCATGTGAAGTAGCACCAACATGTGTGTGTGTGTGTGTGTGAGTGTACAGCCAAAACAGTAAAACTACCTCGATTTAGTAGGCGGTTAAGAAATCATCTCTTTTCAAAAAGGCTCTGGATACGCAATCATGCTCATAATGTAAATACTGCTCGTGCTTCACACAAATCAAGCAGACTCGACCGCCCAAGTTAGGATTGAATTTTATGTAGGGCTTGCCCGTTTTTGAGAGTTTAAGTTGGGAAAGTTGAAATTGAAAATGTTTTCTATGGCACACAGTACCCAAAGAGTGGCAGGTGTGAATCAATCAGATCCCTTTTTGCTCTCTTTTTCCTTAGCTATCTGGGCATCTCATCAGCACAGTGGCACGAACTGCCATTAGTACTGTGCAGGACACCGTCGCACAACAAGGAAGGAACAGTGCCCAATCTTTGTCTATTCAGAGCCATTAGCAGATGTGCATGTTCGGGGTTGCAGCAGCGATTAAGCGAGCAAAAAGTCCACATTGATTGCACTTGACCTAAAAGCGAACTTTGATCGGCTGGGCGATGAGCAAGTGCAAGAACCAGCGAAAGTACCTCTTGACCTTTGCAACTGCAACCTTCCAATGCTATTTGTGTAAGAATTTCTCGTACTCCATTAAGATTCCTGGCGTTTCGTCGCCGCAAATAACTTCTTGACACCCTGGTCAGCCATCGAGTACACATTAGTCCTGTTACACAGTAGCAGCAGACGTCTTCCTAATCAGATCTGGTCGAATGGGCAGCAGATCAAGATCAGATACAGAAAAATCCGCACGACCCAGCGTTAATGAGTATTTTTGTCACTGCATTCCTCTCACTTGTGGCAACACAAAAGTCAAGGTTTTAAGAAGCCCTCGTCCACAGCTGCAGCGCGTTGCTGCCAAAACACTTTTGCCCAGAGAAATTAAAAGCCACGCTGCTGCAGCTACAGCGATAGGATCTTTAATTCCGTGAGAGAGAGGAGCAGCAGTAATACCAACCTCGATCGATTCCTCTTCACAGACGACGTTTGTGTAGGCTAGTGGCATGCCAAGTACCCATGAAAGAAGGGGACCAAGTGCGTGCGTGAAATGTTGGAAATGTAGGTCGGAAAGTCAGAGCCGGAGCTGCTCGCGTCGCTCCTCCTCGTCGTGATTAATGTACTCGGCAATTCCACTCGAATACTAAGAGATTCGTCGAAATTAACTTTGGAGACTTAATGGAGACGAGAACTCTCATGCAGCACTGTGTGTGTGTGATTGGCAGTTTTGAGTCTGGAGAAGCTTGACGTTAAAAGATTATGAGAATATCCATTCATTCTGGCTTTAATGAAAAATTTGGTCTGAAGTGAGGGGGGGGGGGAGACTTTCGCAGTCCCAACGCTCGCAGGATGTCCGATTTGATTCTGATAGCCGGAGAGAGCTCAATTCAGCGACACCCAGTCAGTCCCTTGTCATCATTCATCACTTGAGCGAGCATCGATAAGCGGCCTCGCTCTCTCTGGCTTGCCACATGCATACGTATGTAGTCCCACTCTAAACTGTTAGCCAGGCTCCATCTGGGCTGACACCAGCGCATCCATCTCGACCCTAATCGTTTTCTCCGGAGGCCTTTTTTGCCTTTCCTTCTCTCTCTTTTTTCTCCTCATCCACAAAGCGTTCGAGGGCTTTGGATCGCTGCATGCAAGTAACAAAGTGTATGGAATGTATGTGCGTATTAATATGTGAGCGCACCCATCACTGTATTCAGCAGAGCTGTATAGTTGACCCAAACGTTGGTCGGCCCAACTTTCTCTACCCTCATGTTTACCCAACGTCAGCTTTGCAAGTACGTACACACAGCCGATGAAGGTCAGGACGTGACTGGAGGAGTCCTCAATGGTGTCGGTTGCGCACATCATATCACATGTGAGTCGGTACGGTTGCTTTTTGAAAACTACGGTTCTTTTTATGAACTAGCTCAGTCATTTCCATTAAAAAAAAACCCTGGTCACGTGTGTCTCAGCAACAAACTCTGCAAGTTCCATCAAAATCTGATAAGAAATAATGAAGTTAGCTACTGTTATATGAATTTGAGCATAGATGTCATGCACGCACAAGAACGTACATCACACGTTACATAGTATGTGCAAAACATTACATGCATTTTCCCTTCTTCTCCTGACTGCCTCCTCGCCCCTCTTGCTCCAGGTGCATAATTTCAAGGACTCAGCTTCTGACTTTTTAGCGCAGTCACCTAGAATTAAAATAGCTTCTTCGTGTACTTCTTGGTCTTCTTATCGCCCTGCAGTAACCTGGGCATTGACCTCTTGGAGCCCACTGTTGTGGTGGTGGTTCATGTAAGAGTGACGAAACTTGGTACAGATATTCCAGGGTTCCATTAGTACAGGGCTCACGGAGGGCGGATACCAGAGCACTGGGTCCAATAGAACTGGGTTCACTGGGAACAACTGGGTGGCACCAGAACCGGGTCCATAGAAATCTCGGTACCCCGAAAACTGGGATCCCAGGGAACCAGGTCGAAGGCAGCAGTGCCAATAAGCATTTGCAGAACAAATTTAGAGCATTATGATTAAAAAATCCCCAACCCATGCATAGAGCGATATCCCAAATCAATCGATATCGCAATATTCGATATATCGAGCGCATATATAGTGACATTCGATGGGATATACACCGTATTGAATGCCCAATTACAGTACAACAGTGTCTCTGCTATTTTATATTTTGTGCTTTTATATCAGCATTTTCAGATTTTTGTGCAACTAAATGAAGGCAGACGAGGCAAAAGTCAAAGCTCTTTTGTTTTGTTGTTACATCGGATGACAAGTTTGTTTTTACCAGTTACTATGCTATTTCCATGCTTTTTTCTTATTTATGCCCCCTGCTTGGGGTGACATATGAAATGCGGTCGATACGGGCCCATACGGGCCTGCTCAAAGTATGGTGGACAATTTCGCGATACATTTTCAGATGTCGATGTCGATGCGATGTATTGCACCGTCTTGCTATCCAGTTCTCCATGGGCCTAGATCCCTGTGGGATCCAGCTCCCTGTGGGTCCACTTCCACGAGGGCTTAGCTCGCATGGGCCTAGTTCTCTGTGAGCCCGGTTCTCCGCTCACCATTTTCCCGATACGTAAAGGAACATTTCTTATTTAGCAATCCCATGTCCAAGGTGTTGTTCCAAGTGAAGGTGGACACGTCCTGTATCCAGAATACTCACATGCGATTGCCACCACCACAGTGGGTGGAACTACATGAGTGACGGAAAATGCGCCGTGGAACCGTTTAAGCATTTCAAAGTGTGCACTGCTACAGTATGTTTTCGATTTCACTTGAACGCTTGTCCTTGACGGCGTCATCTCACTTGAGTACATGAGAATGGCACGTCCTCTAACTGGGATGGGTGGGGGTGCAATAATGCATTTTCCTAACTCACACGACAAAGTGTAATATGTGTACCACGTACACCTGAGGTACGGCACACGTAAGTGTAAAGTCAATGTTAGATTTTGATGACATGATCGATCTTGGGGACATTATCAGTATGCTCAATTACAGTCCCTTATTTTCTGGGATCTATAGTGATTCGATGCATGACTCATTTTGGGCTACTGGAAGCTCAACATGACCAGCAAAGTTTATCTTGATGATGTCAAATCGCTCAATGTATTTCCTACGAAGCATGCACAACATTTTCAAGAATATTACTACTTTGCTGGCAACTTGCATGCCATTGATTTCTGCAAAATATGCCGAGCTCAATGGGCTACTTTGCTTCAGATTACAGGAGGACACTGCATCTATAAAGACGAAGCAAATGAAAAGTACAGCCACAATTTCTTAGTCATAATCTGCTCTGCACTTACGGAGTATTGCCTACAATGTTGAACTTTGAAAATAAAATAGCCTTGTCACCTTTTTCCCTGCAAGTAGACAAAATCGAGCGTCGCCCGTGTCGGTCGCGCTGGTGCATCTATTGCATTCAGAGGCAAACGTTGGTCTGTAGAGGTCGCCACCTCCAGGTAGAAATAGGAGTGTGACATCCTTCCCCGTCCGTAGCGCCATCTTTGAGCCGAATGGGGAACATGAATGGCATCAGCATGGCAGGGGTGCCATTTCCAGCGTATTCTAGACATCATTTTAAACTGTGTTCTGCCTTAATCATCAGTCAGAGTTCCCACTCCGAAGGTAACCTAGCGCGGAGAAATCATTCTTCGTCTACAAAACTGCACCATGGACAGGCTTGTTCTACTATGGACCCCTTGATTGTGCACATCAGGCTCCTTCAGCTGTTTCTCGTCTAAGCTGGACCAGACGCCAGAGAAATTCCGGGCTGGCCCGGCGTCTCGGGGATCACATGCTCTGGCTCGGCTCGGTCTGAACATCATTCTTTGTCCGACCGGGGTGATTGGCCAAGTTCGGGTTCAGCTCAAAACTCGGAAGATGACTTATATTATGAGGTCAGCATCGTGCTGTAGAAACAGTCGCTCTGACGTTGAAATTATTCTCTTCTGGATTTAATTTAATACATTTGTGTGAAGTGTAATAATATCTTGACCGCCCGGCTCGACAACATGGAGCCGGACTAGTACTTCAGGAAACCAGGCCCGGTTTCCCCAAGTATTAGCCCGTCTCATCCCTAGCTGACACTGATGCTTGCATAACGACGGGTGATCCAACAAAATACCATTTTGCGAATGATAACTTGCTAGTAGAGAATGTCTTGCAAATATTTATTTTTCAGATTAATCTACTTGATGGATCAACACACTTATACACAACTGGATATACACAACACAAAAACCAAGCAACTGTTTCATTCGATCATTGTATCATTGAGAATATATTCACCTCACACTTGATATGGAATCACACGCACGGGATTGACGGTCACATGTCACGCACTCAACATGCAACCCTCCATCGTGAGCGTTCTTGACCATTGTCTGGGTGATGGGAACCATAACTTGAGCATCCACAGAAGTTGGAGTAAAATAGTGGGCGACTTCTTGTTTTCACCTTGCGTTTATTTCTCCGAGCGTTAACACCGAGGCTTTTGTTTGCTTGTCAATGGTGACCTGAAATATTGTGTGAGTGCAATAACTATACATTAACGACTCATATTCTAATGCTATACGCACTCACAAATGCTGTCAAGTCCGAGGAGGACACATATGAGTACACATCATGTGTCATTGATGAGCCCTACACGGCTACAGAGTCTTTTGGGCTATGTCAAGGTGGAATCATGGGTGAAGGCGCATCGAGTGCTTTGGTACGCTTTTTTGAGCAAGGCGAGGACCTGGTGCTCACTGAATCGAGGTTGAAAGCATTGAAATGAAGATGACGTCTTAGCCTCCATGTAGACTTAAAGCCTGTTCATATAAAAAGGAGTTCTTAAATCGTTCTAAAGTCTAAATGAGTGCCTTCAAAACGAAAGCAAATGTTCACGCACAACGGCTACTTTTTGCTTTCTTTGGATACTCCGTCTCTGTTAGTATTGCATTGGGATTATGATAGTTGTAACTCGGAAGGGAAGGCGAGCCCCAATGACCCCGACCCGACCCGAAAAAGTTGGTGCTAATCCGACCTGGCCTGAACCCGAAGTTTCCTGGCCCGATTGCATCATTAGTGAGGAAAGTGGAGAAGGGGTTGACAGCAAGAAAATGTCAGAGGCTATTTGCATGTCCTCAAGAAATGTGCCAAGTTGCTCACTTGGAGCATGAACTGTTTAGCTTTCGACAAATGATTTATTTGATTTTAACGCAAAATTATTGCAACACATTCGGCCTCCAGTGTTGGTCATAAGTATTGCCCCACGCATTAGGGGTATTTTGAGCATTAATGATCATAAAAATTAACTTTTATCAGTCTAATGGCCCGAGATCCATTAGAAAAACAATTAAACATGAAATATGGAGTTTGTCATTTGTAATCTCGAGTTTCAAACCAATCCATCAATCTTGCGATTCGGCGTGATCAATCTAGTGGCGTTTAAATGAGCAATACTTTTTTGACCGAGGGTCGTCAAGGCCTACAGAGCTTTAAAATACAAAAAGAGTGTTTTTAGACTTTTCCCAGGTGAACCTTTGTAGTTCAGAGACACTTTTTTTTACTTTTACAACCACCGAGTTCCTGCAATTTCTAGAGTATTTCATTGAAAAGTAAGGTTAGCATTGGTTACTTCACTTAGGTTTATATCACGGACTTTCTTAAGTACCAGACCCAGTTCGTTAGTGAAAGACCCAGTTCTGTAGAGCGAGACATTTGCAGCACGCACAATTTTTCTTGTGTGTTGTGCTACTTGCCCACACGCCTCCAGTAAATAAAACACGCGTATAAAGTGAAAAAAGTATGCATTAATACCTTTTGTTTAGTGCGGCGGGGAAATATTTTGGTACCATTGTCAGCTGTTACGGCTGATCAAGCTGGGAAGTATACCGGTGGTAGAAACTGAGAAATATTGTGAGAATAAAACAAGGAAATATAGTGAGCACGAATGCAAGTGTTAGAGCGTCGTCAGCCAAGGCCGGCCCAGCTCGGCCCGCTCGCTGCCTGAATGAATATTCCTCGTGGTTGTCTCAAACGTCATGAATTTCAAAGTAAGTCACAATTATCTGGCCATGAAGTGTGCGATAATTTTCCTCATTTTGACTGACGTTTTGCCCTGTCCTCTGCCTGGCATATTTTGTCCTCAGGCGTCCGCCCTCAGACATTTTAGGTAAATAAGGCTTTTGACAGGTCAAATTAGCTGAGTCAGGACGAGTAAAATATAGTGCTGACCTGGCAATATATCGTTAATGTGTTACTGTGTATATACACCCCCCACTATTTGCCGCTTAAATAGCGATATGCGATAATATGCGATACAATCTTCGTATCTGTTCTCAAAGTACAGTCTTGGCTGCAAAGTACAATCGTGGCTGCTGAGTACAGTTTTGACTGCTAAGTACAGTCTCAGCTGCTAAGAGTCTTGGCTGCTACGCTAAGAGGTATCGCCACCTCAAAATTGAGTGAGTTCAAGAGCATGAGTATCATTTACGTCAGCAAAAGTGAGTCTTAGTTTGCAAGTTAGTTTTGTATGAATGTGCCTGCATCATCGCGGCACGAGACGACGAAGCACGGAAAAGCGTATGATGGCCAAGTGCTACTTCGATCAGTCCATCAACCTGAAGTGGCTCAATCAGTTGCAATGATCGTTTAGAATGTCAGGTTAATGCACACAGAAATGTCAAAGAAGAACTTCTGTGCTACTGTAGGATTAGGTGACCAAGTGTTGGATGCTTGAAATACAGTGTAACTTCCCTATGTGAAGCCAGGAATGACTTTGGGAAGTCGAAGTTCTTTGCCACAGTGAAGATTCTTCTGAAATGAATGGGTTAATTTCTAACCGCACTCAGTACATAAGTCATCATTCTCTCATCTTTGCTATACAGTGCATATACAGTGCTATTTGCTTGCCATAAGTCACTGCAATGGGGTGAATTGGGCTCCCAACGCTGCCCCGTCAGCCTTTGAGACGGGACCTTCACGTGGACACGGTCACCCAGACACTGCTTGACAAGACGCAGCATCTTGAGCTTCTTGATGACTGCCCATTTTGGTGCTAGGGCACTCAAAGTGCAGCAAGCTGTAGCGGGCGCAACGCCGAAATGCACTGTTCTTCCCCTGTTTCAGTGGCTTTTCCATGATGAAAGTGGCTGAAACTTTCTGGGAATGTCGCCACGCACCCTCCAGTGCCACACGCCAAAAATGGCATCCTCCGGACCATCCCCAGCCACGCTACAAGACAAGTTGACTCGGCAAGGTTGACTGTGCCTCCAGTTGCAATTTTCCTTTTACTTTAAACCAGCAGAGGTCACCCGCTGCAGGCCGGGTCCTTATATGAGTTTGCATGGCAGGCAAGACCCACACTAATCCTGCCCGCCAGGAGGTTGGAGATTTGGAGGTGGATTTTAAGGCCAAAATCAAGGTCAAACTGTCTGCACGCTCCATGTCGTCAACGAGTCACCGTCTCTCTTTCCACGGGTTGGGTTGTGCCAATCAGTTTGATTCGTCGGGTTTGCTGGGATCTAAGCTCCCTCTCACCCTCTTCAGCATCTGCAGAAGTTAAACTTTTGACCTAGACTATTGCCTGAAGATAGGCTCAAAATCCCCATCCCCCCCAAGGTTACTCCATAGATGCACGGGGTCCTCTGTGCCAAATCTGGTCCGGATCTGAGTAGGGGTTTAGGTTGTCTGGCTGACAGGTTGCGTGGGGATATTCCCCAACATCAATGCTTTTCTTGAGAGAGATTCCAGTGCAAATTTTGCCAGCGTATAACCCAAAAGGGCAGCAAAAGGGCTCCAATCTGATTCGACCCGAGCCTGACAAAAAACTGGGCCTGGTCCATCAATAGAGTATAACAGTGGCCCTTGTCTGCCCAATGTTGATTAGGCGACTGGCGAGTCAGCTCACAGAAATTCAACTATTTAGCTTCGTCAATAAATATTAATTATTATTGAAAATTTTCATGTATCGTATTCAATAATGATAAAGCTTTGTACTGGTACTCAATTCTGAAATATGTAGACCTTTCATAGACTTATCAATTCTTAAGAAGGATTTCTCTACGAGCAACATTCCTAGCATGTCATTCAACTATTGTATGTTTTACGTCACAGAACCATGTCATAAACTGGAAATTTTTTTGTTACTATGGAGACTATCAAAAGGTTAGAGTGCAGTGTTACGTGTCGTACAAGGGCTTCCATGTGCAAATGTCACATAAGGACGACACTTTGACATGTGACACAGGTCTTTCCTCGTATTACGATGCATGTTCCTGCCATTCTTTAAAAAGTTGCCACTGCTTGAGGACAGTTGACCTCATGGCACGATTCCTCTCTGACTCTGGCCTGCAGCCTCTCAAACAGAAATGGTTTGTGACAATATGCACAGGTCTTGTGCTGGGCACACTTGTCCATATTGCCCTTGGAGAGCGGCAGTCCTGCCTCAATCCAGCAGGCCGCGAGGTCGTCAGCAAAGCCGTCCATCATCTCCCGGGAATGATGAGGAGTTGGTGCTAATCGTAGCTTTTCCTCCCCACGTGCTACCGTTGGGTAGTTGATCGCCTGCACATAATGTCCGTACTTCTTGATCAGGTCATCAGAGAGCTGGGTACAAAGGGCTGGGTCGCCAACCTGCGCAAGGGAGATAGCGACCGAGTAGAACAGTGCGTAGAAATACATGCATACACGCAATGTACATGGTTCCTTGCATAGCCCACAGGCAGTGGAACAGACAGTACCTACAGTGGTTGCAAGCACAGTTAGGCAAACTACTTTCTTGCACTGTTGACTGCTTCTGGCACCCCTGGGACCGTTGGAGCCGCTGTGAAAGTTGCTGCAGTGCTTTGGCTTAGCTCCGTGGACATAAAGACTTTTCTCAGGGCAGTTACAGAAGTATAAAAAGGAGAAGAAGAAGTACTTTTGTCCAACTCTGGCTATGAGTGTACTTGATGGTTTTTGCAGACACAATTGTACCTAGAAGCAGTGCGCGCAGAAGCGTGTAAAACATTGATTTTTTTGGTAAATACCTACATGCACTGGGATGATGTGTGATGGCGTGTGCTGCACATTGACGCCTTTCTGAAACAGCTTGTTCCTCAGATAAGTGACGTTATCCTGATGCCTTTGCCTCAACTGTCTGCCTTCATTGGATCGGAGCACCCGGATAGAAGCCAATGCACCCCTCAGCACAGTGGGTGGCAATGATGTTGTAAAGATGAAGCCTGCCCCATAGCTGCGCACCATGTCCACGAGATTGGCTGAACCCACAATGTAACCTCCAACATTGCCAAAGGCTTTGCCTACGTTCAATGGCACTTGAATATGCAGTTACGTTCTGACATAACTTATTTTTCACGTACCCAAAGTTCCTGATATTATGTCCATCTTTTGCAACATGTTGTCTCGCTCTCCAACACCAGCACCTTGCTGTCCATAGAGTCCAACAGCATGAACCTGTGACGCACTCTCATCATGCATGTATGTCATATTCAAAGAAAGGGACTTCGCATACCTCATCCACAAAAGTGAGAGCTCCATGTTCGTGAGCAATGTCACAGATCTCCTCAAGGGGGCAAATGGCCCCAGTCATGGAATGCACAGTCTCGAAGGCCACAAGTTTAGGTTTAGCAGGATCAGAATTCTTGAGGAGGGACCTCAGGTGGTCAGGGTCATTATGGCGAAAAATCTTCTTTGTAGCTTTGCTGTTGCGGATTCCTTGAATCATGGATGCGTGATTGCCAGCATCAGAGTAGATCTCACATCCTAAACAGAAGTAGATTAACTTGTGCCAGTGCTCAAAGTGGAGAATTGAAATGTCAGTGAGTCCTGGATGTAAGAGAAATTGCATAATAACGAGAAAATATATTGTGGAACACTTTGAGTCGTGCAACGCTTAATTGCACAATGATCGTGCAGCTCTTTTACGCCTGCAACATTGCCAAAGTCCCGGTTCTGACAGTATGAAGCAAAATAATGACGCTTAATCGTGCAACTTTTCCCGGTCGAGATCGAGAGCACGATTAAGCATGGTTAGAGTACATAAACAGCAGTCCGATCAGCAGCAAGAAAAAAATTACTTTCTGGTGAGAAATATTGTTATATGAACAATGCAATTAACTATGAAAAGATTTACTCCTTTGCGCATTTTTATGGTACTCACCAGGCAGATGTTGAGCCAGAGTATAGAGGGTGGTGTCATTGGCCACAAAGCAACTGGTGAAGATGAGTCCTGCTTCTTTCTGGTGGAGCGACGCCAGCTCTGCTTCAAGTTCCTCATGCATGAGAGAATTACCAGATATGTTCCTGATAAAGATGTGGAGTTTCATTCAGAAGTGTGAAGTGCAGCACATTGTACGTTTGAGCAGCAGGATTCATTGGACATTGTTCACCTTGTCCCTCCTGCACCAGCTCCATGTTTTTCTACAGCTTCTACAACAGCAGCCTTGACTTTTGGGTGGGCAGACATGCCCAAGTAGTCATTGCTGCACCAAACATTGACATTTCGTTCACCCCAGCTAAACTCAGAAGCTCTGGGCAACTGCTCAGCCGAGCGGTTGACACGCTTGAACACCCTGTATGAGTGATCAAGCTTCTTCTTTAGCAACTGCTCCTGGAAGAAACCCTCATATGGAAATGGGGGTTGTTGATCTGTATATAGAAAATAAGGACTGACAATCTGCCTTTGCAACGTTAAATGTTCGATTCTGTTTTACTTGGGGCTGTGTCCTGCTGAATCTTCTCAGTCACTCCTCCCTGGATGTCTTTGATTGCTGTGGATTCCTGAGGTATCTCCTTGAGAAAAGGACATTTTCCAGCAGCAGCTGAAGTTGCCGCAGTCCTCCTGAGAAAAGGGCATTGTTTCCCCCAGACCTGAATGACTGATCTGCCATAGCGGCGGATGAAGTTGGCCGCCAATAGGGTGGCAAATGGACAAGACGTGGAGTTGGACAAGCTGGAGATGGCAGCTGAAGAACAGAGAAGGTTAAAAAGGTAAGGGGGAACTATTCCTGGTTTCAAGGAGACACCGAAATGAGGTCAAGTACGAGAAGCAAGTGTATGATAGATCCAATGTTGAAATGTAAAACTCAAAGTTTTGTCACCCTATGCACACCTGTGTGACCCTGTGGCCAGATGGAATTAAGAAGCAGCCTGGTGTTTCTTCCAAGCATCTTTCAGTCGCAGTTGTTCTCAAGCAGAAGAATGAGTCGTGAATGCGTAAATTACCAGAGTAGTGACTTGACTGATATCTTGACTGGGATTAAAATATCACACTGCTTGCTGCTTCCTCTCGTTGCACGAACGCAAAAGACAAGTTTGTGACGGACACCAGTGCAAATATGCACAATTCCTTCTTCAAACAAAGGGTAAATGTATGCTCAGCAGAGTGCAACACTCAACCTAACACTGTGAGGGAATGTGGGCAGTGGAACTGCCTAGAGAGATTCGGCCAATGCGATGGAGTCACTGCAGATCAAGCTGGATGGTACTGCGAAAAAAAGATATAACCAGTAGCACTTCTGCACTGCAAGGGTGACAAGAACGTCTGCAGAAACGTCTTTTGGATACTGGTTTTTGCAAGTGAGGTGAGACTGACCGAGTTTAGATGGCCATGAATATGAAACCCGACTTGCCTTACAGGTCGGTGCGAACGTTCTCATGACATTGACGACGTAGGTATAAGGGTCCATGTCTTAATCCTCGTGGCCAACGATTGTCTCTCGTGTAAGTAGTGTATTGCCGACATTTTCAGGGTCATCAAGGCCACCAAGATCCTTTGGGGTTTGCGATCACCCCAAAATCCACCCCTAGCAACCTATATTCAACCCTGTCAAGATCTCCTCACTTTTTCTTAGCGTATTTTATCCCTATGACTACGGCTTTTTCGTTAAGTGCATTTATGGTCGCTCCTCATTCACTTGTGGAGTACGAATGACGTCACGGATCTCAAAACATGTAAGAAATGTACTTTAGTTGTAGGAGCTAAGAGGACTTTTGTTACCATGCTCATGTTCTCTCGCATCCTGTATGACATAGGCATGGGGAATCACACGTCATACGAACTGTGCGGTTTCCGAACGAGGTTGGGTGATTGTGGAGAGGATTGATGCGCCCATCCGGGATACTGGTTTGTTCTGGATTCTAAAATTTATTCCAGCTGTTGCTAGGAGTGGGTGTACGAGTAGAAACGAGTTGTCAAGTCCAAGAATATCAATTTTTTGTCCGAACAATGAATTATCTGTATTTGTGATCCGCAAATAACTCAGTCATAGTAAATCTTTACCACAGGACCAGCACGAGCGTTTCTGTCTGTCTGTCTCATAGAGACAGTCTGTCTGTAACGCTTTGCGAACTTTATACAGTCGAGCACGCGTATGAGCTTAAAACCGAACACCAAGCCAACATTTTTCTTAATGAATTATTATGCTTAAGGATCAGGGAATCACTTCATAATCTCGGCATACTGTACATTACGGAATGTAAGATCAATCCACGAAACCTCGTTTGGAGTTGATCTGGAAAATACGGAAAACTCAACATTCATAATCAACAAAGCGCCAGCAGTGTGAAGGTAATCAATGATCAGTCAGTTTTTTTTTATTAAAAATTGTTTCTTGTTCTGGGTAGGTGTTGTGTATGTATGCACATTTTTGGAGTAAAAAACAGCTTAGTATGCACTACGGGAAAAAAGCTGCATCTTTGTTTATTTCTAGGGAGGCCTGTTGTAAATGGTTACATTGACATTCTAGAAGACATCTGAATGTATTGTATAAAACGTTGCCATCTCCAATTTTCCCTTCCATTTAGTCAGCACGGATATATAAGGATCAGACGCTTGTTAGGATCATTTTATCCGGTCCCAAAGTGATCCTTTTAAGCGTGTTCGACTGTACTCAAGCTATGACACAGCAAAACCTCACCCAACCTTGAAGATCTGACCGATAAAGACATGTTGGCTCGCGTATCAGCTCCACAAATGCTGTACCTAAGCAGGTCTTTGCAACTGTCCAAAGAAAATGTACCTACACACCTCGTACGATAGAAGTGCAACAGGACGTACATCGCGTACAAGTGTACCCCTCTGTAGTCGGAAATTTGACACTGGACCTCTCGAAACCTTTCATTTTTCCTCACTACTGGCCACCGTTTGTCCAGAGTCTCTGTTCCGTCGGACCTGCCCAGACACGCACTGGAGCACAAGACCCCCCACCCCAACCTTAGTCCGTGACGTGAGGGCCGAGTACCGGTGACATTCACGACTTCACGTCACGCACCCGTTTAGGGTTACTCCAGTGCCCTGTAGTGCTCTCTACAGGGCACTGGGTTACTCGCCAGCGCTCGAGTCATGCGCACCGCACGGTTCAGTGCACTGCGACCAAGGGTCGGCTATCGACTCGAGCTAACCGCCAGAGAGCTGCTTTTTAAAATTTGAGCGTGTTAACACCAGTAAAAAATGCGTATTATAATATCATTTTCAAGTCAGTAGCGGACGCGTCTGTAGGTTCATTTTGCTCCTCTGTTTTTTTTTTCCTATGTCTTTAGTCGACTCGAGTTGAACTGGATTCCGCTGGGCTGGGCTCGGATACCATAGTTAGTAGCGAGATACACTAACAGTCAAATACTACCTCAACTAACTAGTATCTTTGCTACACCGGAAGTCAGTAAAAGTTGACCCGACCTTCGCCTGTCGCGACACACACATGAGTGGGAGAATTTTGCATACCAATTAGCAGAAAAAAGGGCTATTGAACTTCTTGAACTTTCTTAACATACGTCTTCCAATTGCACTTGTACACGTTCTGTACAGCCTGTCGAACTTGTCCGCTGCCTCCATTGACGCAAGAGGTTGCTGGCGGGCTCAGCATCCACGCCAACGCGCCGGAGTCAGCCTCTCCAGAGTCCGTCTGTCTGGATGGATGAAGTGTCGGGTCAAGTGTGAAAACGGTCGACACAGTTCGTTGCTACAAGTGCGGAGTTTAATTTCAGTTTTGCATACCTCTGAATCTGCTCCTCCGACGGTCAAATGTGCGCAGTCCTTGACGAAAGAAAGGAGATTGATGGATATGACAGCAGTGCTCAATAAGGCGAGAAAGAAGGAGATCTGGAAGCAATGCTTCAACGCAGAGATATCTTATACAAATTCAGCTGCCCTGACTGAGGCTGGCTGGCTGGCTGGGTGGCTGGCTGGCTGGCTCATCGCATCTTGAATTCCTGACCAACCGTTGAGATTGACTCAGCCAAAGCCAACTCAAGTCGTGAAATTCGACACGAGGACATTAAAGTGATTAAACCCTTTCGAAACAAACACTTAGAGCGCCGGAGATTGTCTGCACTGCACTGTATGGTCGCGTGACGCCTGCCCATCCCGACAGTGCACTTGGTGCTTCTCCCTACTCTTTCCTAAGTGCGTGGTAGCAAGTTTTACCCTACTGCCAGCACTTGTATTTAAGTAATTTGATCTTTCTTTCTCCTCCCACTATGGAAATGACTCTCAGAGAAGTTATTCTTCCCCTTTAGCTTGCCCTGCCTGAATTCGAGCTCGTCTCTCTTTTACGTGCTCTCCCGGTGGTTTCCTGCCAGTTTTAGAACTTTAATATACAGAGAAGTGGTTTCACTTTACGGGGTGATTGGGTCTCTCAGGAATTAGTGTCTCCGATCCTTTTTTCTTCTCAAATTTATGTTTTTGGAGACAAAAAAAAGAGGATTACTTCATTAGCCTGCGCTCCCTCATTCTGTCCCCAACGACCTCCTACTGGCGACTGACAAAGAGATGAACTAAGACAGGGTGACAATTTTGACGCCGAAGAAGGTTCAGGTCTGCCCTGAAAAGAGGAGCGCTGAAACAAAACACCACCCATTGTTCGCGCAGTGCAAACAGAAAAGGGATGCTGTTGACGGACATTTGCTCCATGGGAAAAATGTTGCGTCGGACATTCCTTCGCGACTTTAGGGCGATTTTCCCGCTCTTTCTCACAGAAAGTTCTCTGGCTAGCATTAAAACATTCCGGGACGCTGCGGAATCGAGACAAAGTGCCTCTCCTTGGCCAGTGACGTCCGTAAACTCCACCTGTTCAAACACAACAAGCGAATTTCCCCGAAAATTTCGTCTCTCTCCCCCTTTAAAGCCGCCGACGTTTCATAGACGTGTGTATCGCCTATAAGGGTATCAACCTTGTCCTCTTTCTCCAGGGATTCTTGTTCCTCGCTCGGAGGGATCAAAATCCGGCATCGACGCAGAAGCGATATTGTATTTGCTTTGGAAAATCCGTTGCGCTCGTGGCTTGAGGGGCATCGCACGCTAGACTTGGCCCTCTTTAAACTCCACGTAACAGCAAAGGCTTGTGTGTCACTGTTTATCAGTAGGGGGGAGGAGGAGGAAATATATCTTTGGCACTCATTCCTGGGTTCCTGGAGGACATATGACACCGGGCGACGAGGACGAGGGCGGAAGAAGGACGAGGGATGGGGTTTGCAAGGAAATTGGAAGATGGGAAAGGGGGAAAAGAGATGGAGAGAAATGGAGTAGGGCGTTGTCTTCACAATCGAACCCTTAATGCTTTCATGTGCGTTCTTCTCAGAACATAGAATCGACCCCTTTTCCCTTCAATTTCTTGTTTCTTTCTCCATTTTGTCCAAGAGCTAATATTGAAGCACCCATTTGTCAAATCTCCCCTCCCCTCTCGTACCCTTCCAGATTTGTTGTGAGCTATGATATCGAGCACATGTACGTCCGTGCGTACTCGGGGGAGACCAGCAGCGTTTCCTGGACCTCTCCTGCACGTCCACGCGTGCGGACTTCTCGTACGTGACCTGGCCAAGACATATCATACATGCTGTAATGCATTCACTTCGGATGATTGAGAGCGAGTGACCGTGTAATATGCATGAGTGCCGACTTAGTTGGCAGATGAAGAGACGCTTGTGTGTGCTAACTTGAAGAAATGCTACATCGCATTATTATTGCATTGTATCAAGGGATGGAGTTGCATTGAACAACGGTCCCACCCAGGTACGTGTCCACCACTTCGACCGTCGTGTTTACCCCAGAGGAGGGAGAGCGGGTGTTCCTCTCCCAAGGTGAAACCCGAATCCCTTGGGCGATGGCGAACAAAATGTTACGATGAGACCCCTCTGGCTTCAACCCTCTCCATCCTTTTTTTTTCTCTCATTCATCATGTTACTTCGACTCCACTCAACATCCTTTCTTCTGTAAAAGAGGGAGAACCGAACGAGTTCCTCCAGTGACGAATAATGTGAGAAAGTAACGTGCTATGGATTGAAAGAGAATATGTTTACTCGTTTCCGTCGTGTACTTCTTGTTGTGCGCAGATTGCAACGGCTGCGCTGCAAATGCGCTGAGTGGGTTGAGGAGGCGCCACAACTAGAGTAATTACAACTTTGGTAAATAGCTCTGAAAGCATCGGACTACTGGGGGCCTCAACGTCGGTGCTAACGGTCACACCTTCCAGGTGAGTCAGGAAAAAAACGGTGGCCAACACCAACAGCTTCAGCCGCGATTGCAACAGCAAAAAGGAGTTGGCCTTCGGTCCCCTCGCGTCGTTTTTCGCTTATTTGACGATCTGAGAGTGATAACTGCATCGATGGGAGCCTGCATACCACTTATCATGAGTTGAAGCTCGACCGAGATTGATCGTACTACGTCGCCACCGTGCAGTTCTTCATGACTTTGACCAAGTTGTAGAGTTATGCTGGAGGGAAATACAAACCAGAGTTTGGGGTTCAATATTCTGAATCCGTATTACCTGCTCATTAGTCATTTCATACTTCAGCGCACGCCAAAATTCACTGTTAAATAAAACTTATGTTATTTGTATGTATGTATTTGTACTTGTGTACACAGCTGGTAATTGTGTCCAGGAGAGCTGAAACCTTCATCTCTCGTGACCTCTTCATGTTTTATCTTCGGGCACTGACATTCCGCGAATCTGTTCTCAGGAACCGCGGTTGCAATTTGAGTGAGGAGTATTCACTGTCCAGCAAAAACCGTTTTAAATAAAACTGGCCACCGTGACCGGTTGTATCTATTTGGCAACATGTCTTACACATATGTTTTGAATTTCAGCTCTCTTGGTCTAAAACAGGACCATTTGAAAACTTATTTAGTTTTAGGAATTTGGAAGCAGTTACAAATGATATTTTAAGTCTGAGAACAAATTTGTGATCAGCAACAAAAATGCAACATTTTATGTAACACAGATCTCACTAGGTTCATGGGCACAGTCTTTAAACATCTTTAATTTAAGCAAAAATTACTTGAATCATTTGCATAAGTCACTTCGCGCCACCAGAAGCCGTGCTAAAAAATGTCAGTTCGACATCCTCGTCAGTGAAAAAGTTAAAGACAGTTTTGCACAGACCTCCCAAGAGCAAAGAAAATCGTCCTTTGGACCCCCTATGCAGACGCGTGTATGACTATGAAGCTAAAAAGTAGATGAGCTAGTCTAAGTAGCTCTGTCTGTCCTCTCCACCCTGTCCAAACAGACTTATTACAGTAAATGACACTTAAACCGGTCACTGCTCATATCGGTCAAACTAGGCTGCACCCAGCCAAAAGGTCATTTTACCTTGCCTTCTAATGGATATAGTGGTTAGACGAATATAACGGTCACAGTGGGGTGCACCAAAGTGACCACTTGTACTGTATTGACTTTTTCCAGTGCTGAAGTGAAATAAAGCACCTCATAAGGAACCTTCACTTTTGGAGCGATCTCAATTTTAGCACCATAGGACACACGAGCAAAAATGAAACGTCGGCTGTATTTCTTCAAAACAAACTGTACATGTCTATCCCTACGAGTATGTGTACGTGTGCGTATCAAAAGAGACCGGGACAAAAGGAAAATGTTTCAAAATGTGTGGGTACACACGTACAAACAATGTCCTCAGGCTGGTCCAAAAGGCCCACAACGACATTACAGTGAATCTGGACACCACCCAATTCCCCAGATTGGAATCCCATCCTCATTCAAGAAGTTGTTGGGGTTGCCAGCCTCTATTTCATTAAATAGGTAAGGTGGCACCATGCCTTCAGCAGCGTATTGATCGATCCTGTCCAACAACTCCTGCACCTTTGCTGGATTTGTTGCTGACAGATCGTTTTTTTCATTGGGATCAACGTCCAGGTCGAAGAGAAGAAAATCTGTGTTCGGATCACCGATATCACAATTATATGTGATTTGACTGTTCCGGTTGGTGGCACCGACACCTTCCGGGCCAGGGTTTTCGACTGGACTCTTCCGATCCGTGGCATTGATGCTGTCCCGGCCAGGGTATCCAGCAATGAGTTTCCACTTCCCAACCCTACGAGGACGAAGATCTTTGTACTGTATTTGCACACAATATTAGAGTGGTTACCTGACTGCCGCTCCACAGTGATTCCTCACCCCAAGGAATGACTGGATTGGACTGATGTTGTAAAGAAACTCCGTTCTTCGAGGCAGATCTTCCGAATCAGGACTAGTCCCATCATCGCCTTTCCTCAGTGACTCCCAAAGGTTTATGCCATCCAAGTTGGAGGGAAGAATGCTGGCATCACCTCCAGCAGCAGCAACAAGAGTAGGAAGCCAGTCCGTGACGTGAATCAAGCTGCACATGGGATTTTTTGAGGAAAGATTATGTAAGGGTAGGAATGGGCAGTTATGCTTTTATAATGTGCAGAGAATTATGTCAAATAGGTAGCAAAATGAGCAAAAGTAAGGTATAGTAAGGTCCAAAATTTTCCGTTGCGCATGTTCTTTTTCGATGCAGCGGCGTCAAAGGCACTTTGCAAACTTCTGCTGACATGTCAGAGAATCATTTAAATGAACAAGTCCTTCCGAAGACCACAAAAATCTAATGACAAGAAGTGCCTTGTTCAGATGAAGAGTGTTGAAATGTGCAGTAAATACACAGGAAGGGTTCAAGCATGCATCATGGGGTCCTTTATGCCCTAACTTTATGCACTAAGCCTAACAGGACTACAGGAGAGCAATATAGCCCAAGAATGTCTCCTCCTCATAAGACATCTTACCCGTTCCAAGTAATGTTTGTCTTCTCAAGGTGCGGTGCTTTGATTATCGCAGATTGTCTGACACCCCCTTCAAAGATGGAGATTTTCTGGCCACGGAGACCACCATTGCTTGCTCCTCGAGTGAAGTCGCCGCCATTCTGAGAAAGTAAAGAGGGTCAAGTTCACAACTCAAAGAACAGATGCGTGTGGTGATTACATCTCCAGAGAATATAATGATGGTGTTGTCGTATAAGCCGAGTTCCTTCAATTTACGCACGGTGCTGCCCACGCTGTCGTCCAGAGCCGTGACCATTGCTATAGGGGGTGAATCATGAGAGGGTGAGGCAAAAGTCATTGATGCATCTGTTACCAGAATAAATCCTCCTGTTCTCATCCTGGACATCAGGATACATGTCAAGATATCGTTTAGGCGCTTTCAACGGTATATTGGGAACTTGATGGGTCAACCAGAGGAAGAAGGGCTTGTCAGGGTGCTTACAGACATGGGTGTCAATCGTCTGATTGGATTTAAGGGCAATAGTGTCCTGTGAACAAAATGGCAGAAGTCAGGCTTATGTTTGACTAATGTGTTTTATCTACACAAGTAGGACTTTGTGGTCAAATAAAAATGAAATGCATGAAATCTAAATTGAGATTTGACGTGCTAAACTTTATGGGGCGCACGGTGACGTCCAGCAAAATCTGAAAAATAACATTTCTGTCAAATCACAAACAATTGAACGAAATTTTCGTTATTCAATTTTAATTTTTGCTGCTCAGTCTACAGTCCTTAGCCTATTTCCCTTTAATGTGGCTGTCATTCACTGCCACGATCTTGCCCCACCTCCCCCTGGACACCTTGCAGGTATTGCGATTGAAGTCCTCCTCTCTGGTGGACCACTCCAGCTTCATGATGAAGCCTTCACGTCAACCACATTGCGGGTGGTGGTGGTGGTGCAGACCCTGGTCTCCCAAGTGCTGCAGGAGGTAGAGGGAACCTCCAGGTACTCATTGCCACCAACCTTGAGCCCCGACGGGAAGCAGTATGATGGCATAGCTTTTCCATTGCTGGCGACTACATCAAGCATCATGGCCGCCTGAAGATGCTTGGTGCATTTGATGGAAGGTATCTGGTCAGAAGAATGAGCCAAGAAGAACCTGTCATTCTGGCGATTCCTAGCCTGCTCAGCCAAGGTAATCACTAAAGATGATCACAATTGACGGGTGCAGTTTCAGACACTTAACGATCTTCGTGGACTTGGTCACCGTGTCCTTCCTGTTCTTCCCAATCAGCAGCTCGCAGCGTCTGCATTTGTAGGACTTCAGACCAAGGTCGGTCCTCCACAGCCTTTTTGATGTCGGCCTTGCCCACACTGAACTTATTGGCCATCTCCAGTAACCCCCCTCTTCCCATCTTGTGAAACATTTCGTCACACCGAAAGTTACTAGTTTGTCCTGGCCGACATTTCCAAAAAGTCACGAATTGTTGCACAATCGATCAAGAAAGTTCATTCTGAGTTTTCTGGATCACGCAGTCACACTGTACATGTATGCGTACTTACTGTGATGTACATCGTCTCTGGAGTAAAATCAGGAACAAGTTCGCCATCGACCGTCTTATAGAATGTGTATCCTGGCGTCTGGTCGCCCACTGCAAGGTGCAAAAGAGGACATGCACAATATGTTCTATTCCTACTGCAATAGTACGGTAGACTTGGCAAATATATCTATATGTCTCGTATGCTGTTCCTATATTTTCTTTCATACCATTTGCTGACAAGTAGTGAGTGAAGTAGTCCTCCCTCCCTAGAAGGAATCCATCGAAAGTGTCAAAACCACGCTTATTGGGCAAATAGTCAACACTGCAGGACCCCAGGTGCCACCTAAAGCATGACCATGTCAGAAACGAACTTGAACTTTGCACATTGTACATGGTGGCGCCCCCCACTTCATCGCAGCCCTACATGAGACTACCGAAAATAGACCGTGTCTGTATTAGACAAATATGGGGATGCTCACTTTTGCACTACAGCCAGTGTATTGTACTAGCAGTGCAGTTGATAGTACTAGTACAGATCACCCACTCAATGTTCCTCTTCTTGTGTTTCAATCACATAAAGCCCATGAATTAATTACTGAAACAGGAAAGAAACTGGGCAAATACATTAGTTCAAGCTAAATCCCCTTAAGAAACTCTGACGGTCGAGCTGTTGAAAAATCGTTATAATTTTTTTTTACGAACAGAAGGTGCTAATGATGTTATCATTCGCGTGACCTTGATATTTGCTAGTCTCACCTCAGGCTGGGGTGAAGGGCGACAGTATCATTGCAAATGTGCAGACACCAATTACTTTTGTCCTCATCACTTACTTTCCAATAATGTAACTTTTATAGTCAAGTTGGCTCAAGTATTCAGGCATCAGTGTTGCATTCTTGAACAGACCAGCCGGCTCTGTCAGGCGGAAGACTGCAGTCTATACAGAGTGGGTTTGTGTAAGAAAACACAAGCACAAAACAAACAGCAGTCACTGCTTCGAGCTGTCTACAGTCTTTTGTCTTTGGAGCGCCTTTTCAACTGCCAGGTACACAAGGAGTGTTGCACTCGGGTTCATTAGATATTGTTCAGTTTGGTCGAGTCAGGTTCAGTTGGGCCATGTCAGAGCAGATAATAAAAAAGTCTAGCTAGTACTTGGGAACCTTGACCTAGAAAACCACCTGCATTTTGCGTTGAACTTGCGTTTGTTGCATCCTCTTCAAGAGCATAAAAACCAGACTGACTCTAAAAGTAGATTTAACATTGACTACATTCAATAAGACCTTTGAAGTTACATTTTGAAATATGAAGAAGTGCTTTTGCCGTTGAATAAGAACGTTTGCTCTTTTAGTGGTTGACTGCCTTGACTTAAAAAGTAATATCTATATTTACAGAAGCCGTTGACACCAGATTTTCAGATGAATTTCTTTGTGCTCATCATGACCCGCCTGACTCGACTCGGGACGAAGGGCATTGGCCTAAACCTGACTGAAGTCATTCCTTCTGATTCACCCTATGCTTTTCTAATGTATATACGTATTGTACTGCATAGCTAACTCGATGTGCTCCGTGCACTGTTTCATCGTACCTGTCTGCCCACGCGAATAGGGTAGTATCCAGTCATGAGAGCTGACCTGGATGGGGTGCAAATTGTCTGCATGTAAGATTTCCTCAGGATCATTCCCTCTTCTGCCAATGCTTGGAGATTTGGAGTCAAAATCTCAGGGGTTTCCCACTGGACATCAGCGAAACCTGTCAGGATGGAACCAAAAATAACAATATTGTCGTCAGAAAATGAAACTATTCAAACTTGATGGTTTAACTTGCCTAAGTCATCTGCCATGATGTAAATAATGTTGGGCCGTGGAGATGAATCTGATGGTGAATCTGATGGAGAATCTGATAATGGATCTCCTGAATTTGTATTTTGTGCGAGGGTCGTCGTCACCAAAAGAAAGGTCATACAAGTGACCAAACCTAGTGAGTTCATAGCTCTGCCCTTGGATATGATGACCTAACAGGCTGTAATTATTCTTAAAGTGTCTCCCAGTCAGACTTTTGGCCTCAACTATCTTCACGCAACATGAGGAAATAGCAAAGCAAGAAGTGCAATTCCACACCACTGAACTACAGAGAACTGCATTTTTAAGTTTACTTGACTTAAAGACTTTAGAAGTTGCCAATGAAGTTCTTCAAATAATGGAGACACAATAAGTAAAAAATGTGTGGGTGAAGCCGGATAGCATGTGATCCGAACAATTTCTTCTAGCTGTAACCAAGTTCTTGTGGCTGTTCTTCGTTACGACGTTTCCACATGTCCTCACATGCCTATACACTCGAGTATTTATAGGAGTTTTCTCATGACAAACAGGTGCTACTTACATGTCGACTAGAATACAGAACACCAGGTGGTTCAAGTTTAATGTTAGTCATGTTGTTAAAAAAAGACAGAACAAAGAAGAAACTTTGGAGAAGTCTTGAATCCAACCATACTTGTTCGGACAGATGAGCGGCAGAAATAACTCTGAGCTTGGCTCAATTTCTTAGATTCTTTCTACAGCATGTCCACCCTACTTATAGAGATTGTTAGAGAAAGTATTACTAAGAGAACGCTGAGAAATTCAGGACCATACCGTAGATATGTACACATGCCAAGGGGAGCAGTTTTGAATAATAAGAGTTAAAAGAGTACCAACCAACAGTGACTAAACATTTTTGGCATGCATGCCGTCTCACTTCGTATTCTTAGAGAAGTTCTTCCAGGATGGAAATTGTTGGGCAAGTTTGCACCCACGCTTTACTACGCAGTGAGTCTTTAGCAATGTGTTTCTAGAGTATTTTAGAAGTTACTAAAAACTTGCCTACGAGAACTTTGTGCGTCTGTAGTGCAAGAAGGGATCTGCATTGCCATTTCTCGGGATTCTTTTGATTAATAGTTCACGCCATAGGGACATCAGGTGTAATGATACCTTGCTTATAGTGACGAAATCGTAGATCCCAAGTCTAAACATTGCATAAATCCCTTCTGTTATACTGACTCCTTCTCCTGAAGGCACTTAAACATTTATGTCACAGATTGCATCATTGGACTCAGAATGAGTTTCTGGGCAAGACCTTGACTATGTTGAGCAATGAACTAATATGGTTCGATTAAAACAGCCACCCTGTGACACTTTTGCGTTATAGGAAGTAAGCTCAGTTTCTAAAACTGAAGTTGAAGTACATGAAGTACAATGAATAGGGTACAAATGCTCGCTCTCTCCCTCATAGATGTTCTCGCTAGATACCATTTCTTCAAAAAGGCACGAAATGTTCTGATTCGTCGTCATTTGTCAACTTCCATCACCAAATCCATCCATAGTGCACTTATTAACACGTACAGAGCTATCTTACAAGATTCGGAATAAGTTTGCCCAGATGTGACTTCTTAAATTATCATGAGATGCTTATGCCGCAATTGATAAGGACTATTCCACTAACATCACTGTGCTTGCCAAACTGTTCAGGGCTGCTTTTGGCACCACGTGGAAGATTGTCGAAGAAGATCTGACTGAGGTCCAACAAGCTACAGATCAGGCTGCTCCTGACAGTGTCACTGAAGGTGGTTAAGGGGGCGGGCATGCTTGTGACTCAGTTGTGAAAGGGTCTTGTTCTCACCTTTTTTCCTCATTCTGTCGACAAAAAAAGTTTGTTGTGGACGCCGGCATCAACAAGCAGGATGACAGGTGGCTGGCCAAGGACTCAGATGACGTACCTGTGGTCATGAAGACCAAGAGCACCAGATCTGTCATATGCCTGACCGAGTGCTGGCGACGTGATGCCCCCGCAATTTTTCACTCAGAATGTGACAAACGAGGTCCACCTTGCCCGGGACAAGATCGTCCCCCGGATGAACGAAGTGTTTGCGGGACATCTTACACCGTGGGGGGAAAGTTGAAGAAGTTAAAAATCACTAGATCTGTATATGTATATATATTTATTTATATTTTATATAGAGAGAAGAACAGGCCCTTTTGTACTTGTGTCTGTCTGTCTGCCGGTCGCGGCTGGATCGGCCAATCTCGTGGCTGACGGGCCCTTTCGCGGCCTATTTTTGTCATTTTTCGCGGCCGATTTTTGTCAGTTTCGCGGCCGATTCTTGTCATGCCCTCACATCGCGGCTGACAGGCCTTTTCTGCGGCTGGTTTCGCGGAACGTGTGTTGAGCGCGGAGCGCGTGGCAGACAGACAGACAGGCGGACACATGCACAGCGCTTTATATTTTAGCGGGAGCGGGTAAGTGCTGGTTACTTTATAAACATATAATATCAGATTATTCAGTTGCCTTTATAACCTTGACACCCATGGTGTTTAACAGGATTGTGCTTGAGACGATGCTTTAAACAAGACTGACTACATGCAAACCTTGCTGCTGGCTCCGGGAGCTTCAGGGAAAAGGAACTCTGGCCATCGTCTAGCCCCGACTGTAACCTCTGAGACCTACTTCTTGTGGGGCGTCATGAACAGGAAGGTCAATGGCCCGCGCCACGCCGACACTAGCACCCTTCAGGCCTCTATTAGGGAGGATATGGCCACTTTGGACAAATCCTTGGTGAAGAAGGCCTGCGACCATTTCTCTCTTTATCTGGAGGTCGTGATCACAGCTGGTGGTGGATATTTTGAATGATAGAACTCAAGACACATATGGTAAAGCTGGTAATAACTGAGGATATTCGGCCTTATGTGTTTTTGCTCCGGCAATTCCGGATTTAGCGTTATGACATTGTAATGTAAGTACAGAGCTGGTCATAATAGTCGCAAGAGGTTCGATTTTCCCTCAACTTTTGCAGCCCTGAGGTATCAGACAAACCGCCACTCATATGAAGGATGAGATTCTTATTGATAGCTGATGCTCGGAAGAATCAACATCCAAACTTTTGAACGTTAAGTTATGCCCTCTTGAATTTTACTACGTCAGTAAAGTATCCGAATTACGCATTTCACGTCAAAATTAAATCTTGAGACGTCACAGCGCTGCGTATGCAGTGAAGCTTTCCCCGCGAAAATTCCTCAAGGACTTTAGATGTGCCTTCCACTGAGCGCAGCAGCTCATCCATGCCGAGCACTCGACTCAGTGAGTGATGTCCTACGTACTGCAAGTTCCACTTGTGAAGTTTTATAACAAGTTTAAAAAATACTCGACAAGCGGCCTGATCCGGACATAAGACCCGTAGACGGAAAAAGTGACGTCCCCCGGCAAACGTCCGTCTGGGCAGAGCTTAGACTGGATTTTGCAAAATCCAACTTCCACGCCCGGCTTTGACTACTTTACGCCGGATTTTTGCGCTGTACGCACTTTTTGTGCCGTTAGGGACTGCCTGTCCGCTCGCTGTCAGTGCATAAGAGGCAAACGCCAAAAGTTAACAATCTGTGCGCGCCGCCAGCACTGTCGGATGCACCGTGTGAGGCAAATATAGGCCCGAGAGACAGCGAGACGAGACAGCCTCAGCACCTGGGCTGACGATATTGACCACACCGAACTAATTGGGCTCACACCGGCGGAAGAGGAGCGACTCCAGCTTAGAACAAAGGATTCCTACGGTCAATTGGCAGAAAGAAAGGAGCGCGAACAAATCTGGCGCCGATACAGCCGGAAAAAGCCCCCGGAATAACCCACCGGGACGAAATGGTTGATGCTCAGACGGCGAAAATCTATCGGTATTTGGGCTCTATTTTTAGCTGCATTAGCCTCTGCTCCCATGTGCGTCGCCGCCGTTACATCGACGTGCATAGCGGGTTTACTGCACTAAGTGAGTGTAGGGAATCTTATCTGAAAGAAGAAAAAAGAAGCCTTTGTGCCGAGTGCAAAAATTCGACGAGAGGACAGCACGCGATAAAGATAAGGGAGAAAGAGGTGCGACTTTGTGCTTGTGCACGCACTGCGAACAGGGGTTCGCCGGCGTATGTTCTGTACACAAACTCCCTCCAGATTTGACCCCGTAAATCTCCACTCAGACTTGCCTGGCTGGGGACGATGAGCTCATTTTCTCTGCTCTTCCTTGCCACTTTGGCAAATTGTAACATAAGAAAAGTGTTGTGCGCGTGCGCACGATCCATACAAAAAATTGTGAGGGCTGAAAGAGGGTGTTGCGCTATTTGTCTTCACTTTTAGGAGAAAATTCACAAATCTGGCAGGCTGGCAGGGTGCGCTGCAGTGGCATGGACGTGCGGAATGAAAAAAAAGCATCTCTGCACAGTGATGATGGACGACACCTTCTGCACGCCCTGGACGGTACACATGGTGCGTGCGTTTCTCGGGAAGAGAGAGAGAAAAGAGACAAGGTACAATTAGGCAGGATCTTGGAGAACAAGCACGGCTGGAACATAAAGCAATGGCTTGTGTTGTATCAAACACTGCTTGAATCGTCAAGATCTGATGGAAAATGCCTCATTCTTCTGCACTCTCTTTTATGAAAGACGCTGCAACTGCAAGGATAATCCCGACACACAAGAGAAGAAAACCCGGACGGGTCTTTGTCATGGCAAAAAGGAGATCTGTCCTAGAAAAGGAGGATCAGAAATGTCGAAACTGTCTTGACAGTTGGAAGCGATCAGAAGAAAAGCAAGAAAATCAAACCCCTTTCACTCTCGAATTGTGTGAGTGGGGTGGGAACAATCAGATTCCTCTCATCGCGTGCCCAGAACGACATTCTTAACCTCGACACCATCAGTGAAGGACTCTGTCCATTCAGTGGCGCACAATAGCATTTTGTGTTGACGAAAATAGGACGTTTTTGCTTGATTTCTCCAGCCAGAGAACGATGGACGACGCGCAATAGTACTGTAATAGTAAGAAGAGGAACCTATGATATTCTCTTTTGCACGCGCGGACTCGCCCTTTTTTAGGGGGAAAAAAAAGAATTACACGTGGTGCAGAGAAGCCTTTTTACATTATCCTTGACAGACAAGTGCCGTCTGACCCGATGTTACCACCCGCCCGGCCAATTTTCGGGCGGAAGCCGGGGATCCGTTGCAAGTATCTACAGATGGACCGCAGTGAAAAAAAGGAAAACTCCTTCCTTCTGAGTGAAAACGCTTAAAAAGCTCTCCTAACCATACCGCAGTCCGACAGCGGAGTCGCCAAGGATGCGATATTTCAGCGCTCACAGCATGCGCTCCGGACATGGGATAAGGATCAGAACGGTCTTCACAGTAGTTTGTGAGATAGAAGAGGGGGAAACGCTGCCTGTTGTTCTGTATCCGTAGCCTGGAGTAGCTCATCACTAACATGTTGCAGTTGGTGCTCCTCGTTAGGAAATTTTTTGATGATGTCACGTCATTAAATGGCTTGGCCTGGCTCACTCGTCCGGGCAATATTTCTTCTCAGTTATCGAGTAGCCTACAGTAACAACATTTCCTTTTACACCCCATCTGTACAGGTAGCGCGCATGTAATCGGCCGATAAAGTTGTCCCGTTTAAAAAAAAAAAAAATACGGTTTTCCTCCTCGTCATGCTACCCCAAATTGACGGAAAATTCTTCATGAGCTTTTTCTCCTAACCGCTGCACAATGCCTGGCGACCGTTGCCAAATACGTAGAGATTGACCCAGCCAGGCGAGGAAGAGAGATTCTTCTGGACCTATCAGCGGCACCATCACCACATGCTCACACACGCGGTGGCCAAGAACGAGTATCCAATTTTTGGACAGAAAAATGTCGTGGATTTTTCCATTCTACTTTCTTTGCCCTGGCTTCGTGCATGCAGCTTAACTTATGGGCGATTTCCAGTGCTACGAGCGCGATGACGTAAGATAAAAACTGCTATAAATATCGTTCCGGCGCCGAAGCCCTGGAACAGGAGTGGAAAAATCTTGTTAGAAGAGAGTTTGGATGTTGAGTAAGGAAGGAAGAGGGGGAAAACGTCCATTTCTCTGCTTTAAAGTGCCAATTAAGAGCTCTTTTGGGGCCCAGACGTGACAGCAAAGTGCAACACACCAAAGTGCTGAACTTGACTGCAATTTCACCAGGGCTGGCTGGAAAATCTCTTACATGCCCAGTACCGAGTAGGTACTTAATGAAGTAGCAGCCGCCGTTGGAGCAACGATGCAAGTCATTTCCCCCTCCTCTGAACCACGCGAGCCATTTTAGTCTGACGCGCAAATAAAAGCCTCTTCCAGCTTGGTCGAGCTGACATTAACCAGGAGTCCAGAAAACATGTCCGCCACCCTGAGGAAAAGTGAAAGAGGCAGCCCCAAAATATCCCCCCTCGAGTGCCAGTGAGTCGTCACTTCTGTCAAGACCAGCCGAGGATGTTGTTGGACCTCCAAAGATGTTACCAAGAAGAACACGGGTGTTGCGTGCCGATCGCTGAAGGCACAATAGCGGGATGCACCTCCTGAACGGTGCACGCACACAAAGTGACTGCGTCGATCGAGCGATGTTTCTTGTGAGACCAACTCTCAGGATCGGACGAAGATTAATTGTCATCAAGACGCTTTTTCCGTTTCAACATGATGATGACGGATGCAAAGAATTAGTTCCATTTGTCCATCTTCTTGTCTCTCGTGCAATTGGCGACGTCCTCGGGTTTCTGTCAGGTCCAGTTACGTACCACAGTTGTCGTCCAAGAAAGAAGAGGAATTCGACTGAACATCACGGGCCAGCGGATATTGGACCGACCTTTTGGGGTCTGCTGTCAAACAGTTACATCAGATGTGGTGAATGATCTCGTCTTTCCCGTGTTACAGCATCTTTCATTCCAGCGTTGGTACTCATATTTGCACTGCCCTCGCGTGCTGCCCTCCAGAAGGGAAAAAAAAATTTGGCTTGGCGATCTCCCCCCCCTCTTTTCGCATGCTGCTCCTCTGATGACGATGACGAAAACGATGCTGCCGAGGCAACCGGTTACAACGTCTCTCTCGTGCATGCACCAAAGATGTGCAGCTGTCCCCAAACTTCGGGACTACAATGAGAGTCCCTCTCGCACTTCGTACCTGGCAAATATTTTCGCTGCCGCACGCATGAATGTGTAATTTGTTGTTCATTTGATACCTCCTGTGTTCGCTGATGCTTGCTTTGTTGTTTCCAACCTCCCTTGCCATTCATTTCGGGCGAGGTGGCAAAAGCAACAGCATCTCAAACGTGCAATCATCTGCTCGTGACAACGGGGGCAGCAGGCGGGTGAAGCCAACGAGCGGACGAACACCTTTGACGGGGTGTCACACGTGAACAACGTGTCGTGTAACATGTTCACAGGGTCAGCAAATACGTCTGCTCCGGAGTGGTGAGTTGTGTTCAACTCGCCTGCAGTCGCCGCCAAATTTCCATCTCGTCATGCATGAGATGACGTCATTACGATGTTCTCAAGTGGAGGTGGATGATTTGATCCCTGAAGGTGTTGTCGTTTGTGTGTGGGACTCCTGTGTTGGTCTTCCTCTCGTCGGACGTCACCGGCGGTGAATGGGAGCGACAGCGCGGCAACAAATGACACGGATGAAAAACGTGCTCATCACCGGGGATGGATTTCTCGACTTACGCAATCAGGCAGCAGTCCTGGGATGAGGAGTGGAGCAAGCACAACTTTGTCAGCGTCACCGCCATGTGCGACCTGACTCAGGCTAGCCCCGCTGTAGTCCACAGAGCGTGCACACCGCTCCTCTCTCACGCTGGTCCAGACAAAGTGGACACATGTACTGCTTTGAAACATGTCCAAATACAAGACTGAGTTTAATAACTTGTCTGTTAAAGCAGCCTTAGAGAAACGCTTTTGCTGTCCGGCCGTCAGCCCTTGGAAGATGATCAACCGACGACGTCGGCGCATTGTGCAGCTGCCAAACAACCCACGGTGTCCTTTTTTTTCTTCAACTGCCTTTTTGTTGAGCTCTGTCTATCCTTAAAACCGCCCACCCTGGTCCGCTGCTTCAAAAAATTCAGATCGCGGCGCTTTTTCCTCAAGTTAATTTGAGGGTGCCTAATACGTAGGGTACCCCCTCCTCCTCCTCCTCCTCCTACCTTTTTCACTGTGCGGTGGCATTTTTGTGCTTCTCCTCGTCTAAGGTTTCTTTTCTTTATCTGTCTGTCACTGAACCGATTCCATTTGGCTGCATGGGTGACTGAGTGAGTGGATTGACGTGTGGCTCAAAAGCAACAGGCAGACCCCACGGGGATAAAATAGTCCTCGGTCAGCAGGAAACGTTAATTGAAAGTTATCCCCCCCCCCCCCACCCCCCATTTTTATTCTGTTCCACCCTCTGGGGGTCACACTTTGATGTGCAATGTGACACCTTGACGTATTTATGTATGACCCAGGTCTGCAGTTCTTTTTATCTGGAAACGTGTCTGAAATGGCGGGAGGAGGACGCAAGCTTCTCTGTCTAAAGACTTGCTTGGCAGAGGACAAATCCTGGCCAGTCTTTGTCATTTACTCCTGCCCGTCGTCTCCCGCATTGTGCACGGCGCTGAATGCGCAGTGGTTCCTGCTCCGCACGTCGTCGTCGGTGTGCACGAATTTCACGTACACACGTGCGAGGGGGGGGGGATGGGGGATGGGAATTGGAGCATAGGTAATGATGTGATGGCACGAGGCTGCATTCTCAAAAACTCTTCGTCTCATCTTCCTTCATTTTTTTAACGGTCACGCTGAATGCATGCTGGTTGCATTCACATTCAAGGATCTGAGGTAACGTGAGCGAGCATCCCAGGGTGCACGTGGGACGAGGGCGCAGTTAAGATGACAGTGGAGCAGCGGGAGAGAAGAGAAGACTTACCAAAGTGTCACGAGCTTATTTACGCAATTTTCCCAGCTTGCACCATGTCTTGACACCACGTGATGCTCGTTTCTATGTCACTTTGTTCCCCCCCTCACCTTTAAGGCTATTTCTCCAATTGAGTCAGGTTTTTGTTCCTGTTCAGAACAATCACTTGTCGAGTCGCCAAAGACGTCCAATGACAAGGGTTGATGAATCTTGGACCTGTCTGGCTGCTCTGCACTACTTCTTGCTCTGTCAAGTTTGCCACTTCTCAGCGAAATTCAATCAAAAGCGAGTACAGCACCTACGTACGCACACGCAATCATCGCCCCCTCCTCGTTATCGCGATGAAGGAACCAAAGGTACCGCACGAGCAAAAGCGCCCGGTGCGCCACGGCGCGAAACGCCGTTCGGTCTCCCCCTCCTTCCCCCCCTCGCGGGTCGCTCCCCGGCGGGTGCTGGGGGCAGCCAGAGTCTCTTCAGTCGGTCCGAGGTCTCAGCAGTGAACGGACGTGACGCTTGTTGGAGTCGCTCTCTGGAGAAAACGTGTCATTACGAATAACTGAGTGTGGAAAGCTTGTCTCATATTAGACGAGGAGTGGCCAGAAACATTCGTGACCAGCGGCGGACAGACCAATTTGGATCATCGCCGAGGAAGAAAATCGCTTCCGTTAATTTTCTCCTCCATCTGTAATGGCAGGGCATGATCAACAGCTACCCATATCAACGTTTTTCCGAGGTAAGGATCTCTCTGAGTTCTGAAGAGCTCATTTGTCATCTCATAATGGCTTTGTTAGGAGGCAAAAAGCAACGCCCTGCTAGCAGCCAGCACAGCCATGTTGTTCGGCGTGCAGTGATGTCAAAACAACAGTCAAGCACTATATCTTGCTTAATCTATGCGTAGCTGCATAGATCTTACTTCTGCCAAGCATGACCTTGCAATCTCCTGCTGCTCAAAAAACCGTTTTTACTCTGAGTGGAACATTTCATGCATACAGAAAATCACCTCAATTTTGCCCCTCCACTTATCTCTGATGCCTTCTCTGATCTTAAAAAAAAGTATTTCTGCCTGCCCTTCGAACAAGAACGCGCAGTAGCGAGCGAACTTTTTTATGCCCGTCATCTCAGTTCATCAGTCTGAGAGCTGATTTGGCAAATTGTTCGGCCCGGACGAGCACACGGCTCTGAGCAGGCAGGGAGGGTGAGTACAGGAGCGGGACGGGCACCCATGTACGTACTTACGGCAGTTGCACAACGACTGTAAATCCATTTTTTTTTTCGGTGCTCCAGTCCTTGCACAGCCAGCCAGCCACCCCTCAATCGTCCTTCGCCATTATCCCCTGATTGCACTCATTTTTTTGCCAATCATCATCAATGCCAATCTCCAGTGTTGCTTCGCTTTTATTATCATTAATCTGCGTGAGACAATAATGGGCGTCACTAATTTGCAAAGCGAGGGCCGCGCTTTTTTTATCCTCCGTCTGATGGAAGCCATGCTTTCAAAAGGTCCTGGAATGCACGCAGAATAAAGATCAAAGTCTTAGTGCAAAAAAAAAAGAAGAAGCGAACTGACTGCGACGAATGCCTGAGCTCAGTATTGCCACGGTGCGTACGTCGTCCGCGTGCGTGCGTGTGTTGCAGTGCGATGCGTTCCGGTACTTAGTACGAGTAAATTAAATCTCCCTTTGTTGCGCAAAATAGTGCGCTCATGCGAGTTCTCGTCACTTTCACATGTGTGGAAGGTGCCTCTGGGATCGAGAGACTTCCTTCCTCCGGTGGCGGCTACGGGCTCGACCCTCCTGCCGTTTTCATCCCCGTGAATCCTCTATCCCGGGGCGGAAAAACGTGACCTAAAAAGCTAATTTCAGAAGTCTTCCCCCTTTCTGCTCCTCTCTTTTGAGGCAAAAAACGAGCACGTCGTCTACTATGTTCGTAATTATGATTAAAGGGGAAGCTAAAAATGCCCTGGCCAAAATTTATACAGCGGCCCCCGGACTGGATCATTGTACACGATGTGGGTGCGCATTATAAAAAGGTCCTCCTCATCTTTCCCCTCCCCCTGCCTGCCACTGGTTTCACAAGAGTCCTAATTTTCAATTTGGCTCATTGAGACCAATTATCTTGCCCGAAATCTTCTGGATCGTGGCTGACATCGATCTGGTTTGGCCGACAATGGACTTGACGTTCTCGCCTGGAGCTGCACGACCTGCACCAACTTCCGTGTGCGCTGCATTTTGCAGTGTGCCCTGAAACGACCACCCCAAATTGGGAGACGCACGCGAAATAAAGAAAGAAAGGGGGGGGAGGAAGAGGGGAGAGGGAAAAAAGAAAGGGGGGGGGAGATAGCAGTTTTACTTTTATACGACCCATAAAACCTTTATTTCGGTCTGATTTCAGCCCTGCGATTCCTCGTAAATCGCTGCTCTGTCCCCCCTTCTCCGCAACACAGACTCTGGCCATTACCTTTTTTTCAGAATGACTCCCTGTCATTGCTGGGAAAGAGACGACGCAGCACCAGGAGCAGCATACCCAAAATGCATCCCCCCCAATCCCATCCCAGACTCAGACTGACAAAAAGCGTGGAGAATCCCAGAAGCCATGCCAAATTGGAAGATGGCTTCTTCTTCACCACTGTGTATTGTGCACAAACTTAATCGTCGTCGTAAAGTCCGCTCATTAATCGCATCTCTTCTCCCCCTCCTCCGAGCAGTTTTGGTCTATCCCACTACGTTTGAAAGGGATGAATGAGCCTGAGGGATTGCCATAAACGAACAGGGTTCCCACCTTCGCCATTTCCTGACATTTGTTGCATCACCCAACTGTCGACATCGATTTATTTCAGTTATAACTTTGCCAATAGACTGCGCACTTGGATAAAAGGATGTGCACACGCCAAAGTTTCTTCCTTGGTGAACAAGACTAGTGTTTGGCCTCATCCCTGGAGCAGCACAATCTACTTATGTGTATATTTATATATATCTATAAATTGCAGTCCTGTATAGAGAGCAATCACAAAGTTGCTTCAACTTTCCCCCGTCCTCGTCCTCCACCCTCCTTTGTTGTGTCTGGCACCAGTTGATGATGCTCTCTCCCGCACCCTAAGAGAATAACATATCGACACGTGCAGTACACAGGGTGCCTGACGCAACGCGCCGGTCCGCGCAGTGCCAAAAGCAGTGCCAAAAGCAGTGCCAAAAGCAGAGACACCCGAGATAACATTTCTGTTTTCCATTTCTTGCATTCTTCGAAACTCCAGTTGTGTGGGGTCCACCCCAAAACTTCCTAAACCCTTTCTCTGCTCCTCTCCACCGCAGAAAACGAATCAACAACTTGTGCGTGTGCACACAAACAGAGAAAGAGAGCAGCAGCACCACAGTACGTAAAACCAACTTCTACTGCTACCCTTCTCCATCCTACTGAGATAGTTGCTCTCGCCTGCCAGCCAAAGCTACTCCTGACGAATAATTCACGCCCGGGTGGGTCAGGAAAGGGATGGGGGGGAGAGTTTGAGTTTTTCACACGAGGACTGCTTTATAGACCTCTCATTCATACGAGTGGGGATCCCAGCACACCCACCATTGTGCACATGTATGTACAACGACATGATACGTACGTATGTTGACGTATGCAGTAGTTGGCGCATAAGTTATGCCTGTCATCCTCCTTTATGTGCAGCGTCGTACTCGCACAGTGCAACCGCACGATGAAGTTGATTAGAGATTGATTGCAATTTGCGTGCAACGATAAGAAGCAGAGCAATCTTATTGCTGCTCGGAGGCAGTGCAGAGGGGGGGGGAGAGGAGCATTTAACACTGCTTACGTAAGAAAGACTCGTAACACGTGTTCGGTGCGTTACGTATGCGTGCAGAGCAGATGGCCTCTGCATCATTCAGTAGACGAGAAGACATTGAATTGTTAATGTTGGCATTACCGTACCTGGGTAGAGCATCAAAATATCGGCCGTATAGACCCATTACGCACTGCAATATATGGCTGAAAAAGTGTCGCGATGAAAAAAGAAACCCTAGAACCGTCACCATAAAACACCATTACAGAAGCAAAGCGATCTATCCAACCCAAAGCTCACGGGTCACTGTAGACTCTTCTGGCTGTAATGCACAGTAGGTCAGAGTCCATTTCGTGAGCTCACACTCGCTACCCAAATAATTTTTCACTTTTTTCGGGTGAGTGACTGGGTTGCCAACTTGTCATCCCCACTTCGCATCCCACGCACTAAATTTTTCGAATGAACATTTTCGCGCCAATCGTGTTCACGGAGGTCCACAATAGCCCGTATGACAAACGACTTGGGTGCGGTGTAATGTAGCATGAATTACGATGTCATTAGTCAAGAGGCAACTCTTTCCAACCATGTTCATGGCATCGATGCAACCGACAGGTTTTTCTTGGCCTTTTCTCTCTTTTTTCCCCCTGCCAAGAGAGGGGGGGAAAAACTTCATACCTATATCCGGGGTCAGGGGAGAGATCGATTTTGAAGCCCTTTGACTAAAAAAGCCGAGAAAACGTGTGAAACCGTAGCACCCTGATATACCTACATATTCGTTCTTTGGAGCGCAGTGAAAGAGTAGAAATTTCTTAAAGATCAATCGCGCCATATCAAAGACGTCCTCCTCTCTCTCCTTCCTCTCCAAGTTGAGCACACACGCACACAACACTCCCCTCGTCCCCAAAAGAAGAATTGGGTTTTTGTGTTGTCACAAAACATGTGTGACCTATTTTTTTGAGGCAACGTGCGCAGGATATGAGCGTGCGCATCACACGCACACCACTCGTACACTAATTTGATTCCTCTGACAACGTCCATGCGCACGTTGTATGCACACACTCATGTTATCACTTAACTCATAAGAGTCTACGAGTTGACGGAGGCATAAACTTTGAATGGACTTTTTCTCCCCTCGGAACAAAAGGAACTTTACGATAGTTGGTAGGTAGCAGGCAGGCAGGCCGGCAGGCAGGCGGGCGGGCGGGCGGGCGGGCAAGCACTTTTTCATCAGAGGGCAGCGGAGCATTACTATTATGTATGCGCGTTCCCCCAACTACTTTCTCCCCCGACTTTTTATCTCCACATCCACAGGAGCCACCCACTACCACCACTCCAACGTCCCCTTCTTGAGCCGGCAGCAGGAGTGAACAATAACGTTTGCCCCTTCCCTCGCTCTTTCCACTACTCTCCTGCGAAATTAATTCTGATAACGACTCTTTTTCCCTTTCAGATGAGGAGAATATTCACTTCAAGGAGGAGAGGAAGGGGCGCAACCACAGGGAAAGGCTCATCATCGCCGTCATCTTCTAAGCCACAACAGGAAAAATAGCGGACGGAATAGAGGAGAAACTGCCTGGTCTGGAAGGGTAAATTTCCCACCCGTGTAAGGAGGAGACAATGGACAACAAAGTCAAGAAGATGATGGCGAGTGACAGAAGCCATATTGCGGGACTAAGGTCGACGCCCGCGCACAATGGGTCCTCTGCTAACTCCGAGCACAAGAGCTTGGCTGCGTTGACGAGCACGCGGAGGGCCCTAGAGAAGGAGGTCATGCAGATTCTGAACGCCAAGAAGGAGCAGAAGCAGAACGAGGATGACGGCTACGAAGAAATCTGCTTTCCAGATGAAGAGCACCATTACCTGACGCCCAGGCCCAAGCTTGATCGGAGCATCAGTGACAGCGACCTCTTGTTCATGGACGAAAATCGCGAGATCGAGCTGTTCAGGCGAGGCGACGACACCGAGGATGGAGGCGAAGAGGCCTCGCCTGAGCAAGGCTTCTACCGCGTCTACGACGACCTCGAGCGCGTCCGCGAATGGGACCTCATCCCCTACGTCATCACGCGCAAGATGAGAGCTCAAGAGGAGGAGGAGAAGAGGCGGAAGAAGAAGGGGAAAGAGCAGGACAAAAATAACCCTGACAAAAAGCTCAAGTCCAACGGATCCCGCGCGTCTCTGGACAGCGGCCGAGCCTCAGTGGTCTCTTCCCATCTATCTTGTGCTGGCCATCATCATCATCACCATCATCACCAGCAGCAGCAGCAGCAAGTTGAAAATCATCCCTCACCGCCGCCGCCACCCCCACCTGTGAGAAGTAGCAAGCGTGCCTTGTCCGACTCGAGCAGCAGCTGCTCGGCCGACTCGGGCACCTACAACTTGTTCGACGACGGGGCCTTGCTCAAGAACGGCGCCTGCGGTGGCGCAGACTTTGTGCGCAAGGTCACTCTTCAACTGGACTCGATCCGGCAGCATCGGCACATATCATCACACTCCACCAGTCACACGCAGCCCACGGCTTCTAACCTGCGTCAGTTCAAGCGAGTGCCTCCCCCACCTCCTCCTATCGCAAACACTGCTCACCCTAATTCCCTCATTCATGCTGCTGATCCTTCCAATTCTTCTCCCCCTCCCCCTCTGCCTCCAAGATTGAAATGTATCAAAAGCGCGCAGAAGCCCCATTTTGTGTCACAACCTCGGAGGAAAGATCTGACTAGCTTCTTTGGTCTTCTCGAAGACGAGCCCAACCAACTGCTTTCCAAAGCAGTGGCTAGAACCGTGGCTATGCAGAGTCTTAAGGAAACTTCTGCTGAGATAAACCTGAACAAGGAAAACAGCGTTTCTTCTCCTCTTCACTACTCCCCTCCAGACGGCAGTCGAAAGAAGGACTTGAATAAGTACCTTGGCATTCAGGACGACTGCGAGGAAGAAAGTGCACTTTCCTCGACGGCTTCCTCTCCATCCAAGAATTTGCTCAGGCGCTTTGGATCTAGCCCGATGTTGAAGAATTCCTCCTCTTCACAGAGAGCTTCTCCGCTATCACCGTCTTCTGTCTTGACCATCTGCCGACAAAGCGTATCAAAGGAATTAAGACACAGAAGCGGTGGCAGACGAAAATCTTCGTCAGACCAACAAGAGACCGTGGATTGGGCGACCAAGAGGTTGGAGGAGAACCCTCCGACAAAGGTCGGGGTTGCCACTCCGCTCAGGTGTCGCCGTGAATTAGACTTTGACAAAGTGGAAGAGCCCACCAATAATAACGGTTCCAAGAATCCGCCTCTCACTGTGTACGAGACCAAGGGTGTCCAGACGTCAGCCTCGCCCAAGACTCCAGGTTCTGCGCCATCAGCTCGAAGACGCAGATCCGCAGGCCTAAAAATATTTCGAACACCACTGTTGCGTGGTGAGCGTGCAAAATCTCCGACGGCTGCGTCGTGTAATAGGTCTATAAAGCGGCGGAGAAGCGCTCACCACCACGAAGGCAGTCATAACGGCAATGATTCTCCTAGGCATAAGCTTTCTTCAACACCTGTGTTCAAGTCGAGTGCCGCCAATCCCAGGAGGTCGTTTATGGCTGCGCTGTTGAGTGCCAAAAAGAAGGATCTGAATTCGCCGGTGCCTAAGAAAGCTACTGACGAGGAACACTCCAAGAAAGAGGCGGAAGAGGAAGAGGATTTTGTCGACACAGCCTCAGACAATAGGGACTACTACACGGAGACAGTTCGTGAGGCTCTGCGTCAAGGGTTGCCCGTCATCCCGTTTATGCAGACGCCCACGGTGAGACCCAAGTCGTCGGACAACAACAACGACGAGAAGGGGGAGAAGGAGAAGCCAACATCATCAAACAGCGGCAGAAAGCATGAGAGCTGTTGCGAAAAGAAGAATGGCTCGAACCAAGAGGAGGACGAGATGAAGAGGCCTTCACCACACGGAAGAGGCAGCCTCCATAATCATCATCAAACAAACGCAGCGGAAGCAGATGGGATGTTTGCTCAGCAGGATGGCAACAGTGCTCATGATCGCAGCGCCAGCGTGAAAGAGAAGAACAGCGATATTATGACAAGGACACCTCGCCACCAATCGAGCGGCCTCTACCTGAGCATGAATGGCGGTGGCGGCAATGGCAAACAAGAGCCTCTCGTTTGGACAGCCCGATCAAGTTACCACGATGACGGCTTTTCTGACTTGACTGACGCCCGAACCGTCAATTTGTGCCCGGAGAGAAAAAATAATCGACTGCCCGGTGGAGGTCGGAACAGACACTGTCAGAGTTGTACTTGTGACAGAAAACGGAAAGAAAGTGAAGAAGAATCAGGAGTTGGGGACGCACTTCCCAATGCCTCAGTGCAGCGGCCGCCGCCGGTGACGCCAGTGGCCTCTCGGCCTCACGCCGAATTGGATTACGTGAGGATGGAAGGGGGCTGGCAGAGGACCACGCACAAGCTGTTGCTGGCGCAAGAAAGCCCGAGCGGGGGGACCGCCGACACCATGATGCAGTTCTAGTCCGAGAAGAAGTTGAAGAGAGAATGATGCACTTTTAAGGGCGTCGCACTCAACGCGCTCCCCAGGAGGACGTCTACATGTACATATACTGTCACGATTGAGTGCCCTTTTGTAATCCTGGTGGAATGGGCAGCAGCACACAATGGCTCAATAAACACGTTCCATTTATCTGTCGGGAAAAGTTTGGTCGTCGTCGCTGAAAAGTTTGCCGGTGTTCGTAGCTAAGGAAAAAGTTTTGGCGAGGAAAAAGTTAAAGACTCTCTGCTTTTACCTTAATGTCGTGCGCATTCCTCTTGGTGTACGTACGTAAACAAGTGGGACACCACAATCATCGCTTCAGGCCAGGCATGCAGGGACTGCTCTTCATAAATGAACATCATAGGAGCCACAAAAAAGGGTCGCGGCACCCAAAGGTCTGACCCGCGTCACTTGTCCAAGTAATTGGTTCCGGGGAGGACGCACTAGGCGGCTTCCGCACCCCGCTCACCGCACGCCGCACCCTCCATTACGTAGAACACGTGCACTCTATGTACAATCTTTTTGCATACAAGTCGTCACGTGAAAGTCAACGCTGTCGTTCGAGTCATTTTCATAATGAACCCTGCTGGCAACACATGTTTACCAGGAGGGGAAAAAGTACACACAGAAACACACACGCACCACCTCGCATCGTTCGTTGGCAGTGTGACGGATACTCAAAGCTGCACTGCATAGAAACGCTTCACGCACTGCTAGGTGATTCTTTTTTCTTCTTCTTTCTTTTTTGGTCTCGTTCCTACGGAATTTTCAAAACCCTCCCTTGCATTCAATTTGCAAACTGCATCAACGCTGGACCTGCCAGCCTATGCACTTTTGCCCCATTTCCTCGCCTTCGTGCTCAATGAGGCAGACAGAACCTGCTGGTTGAGGAATCCTCAAATCTCACTTGGGGATGCATGATTGGACGCTCAGCTGGCTGGAAAAGGACGCTTTAGAAAATTGCTCTAGTCACTCTTATACCTCTCCGTGCACATTTTGGTGACTGCTAAAGCGTACGTTGCATCTCTTTGAAAAGGTGCGCACCGGAAAAGACACCCGGTTAGCAATATCGAATTTTGCCAAGAGCAGAAGGTGCACGGAAGGAGGTGGAACCTTTGCTTGACTTTGGCAAGTGCCTCCTTTCCGTCTTCATCAACTGACTGTTTGATGTTTCTCCCCCATCCCCTCGCTAATTACACCAGCAGCGGCCTTTCTTCCCCCTCCCCCCCCCTACTGCCATCCTCCCAATGCAGCATTCTAAGGACCTTACTTGACAAACAATATGGCGCGTCTCTTCCTCACTCGCTGTTATTAGTGCAGCACGCACCGCCAGAAGGTGAAAACAAAGTTCTCTCCTTATTGGCTCTTTTCTGCGGGATGTGGAACAATTGATGTGGGCTTTGAAATGCTCTTCCCATGTAAGCTTCGCCTTGGCGATCAGGATCGTTCTCTCTGTCCGCTCAGATTCAGAGGCGCTGTGGACAAGAAGAGCAGACTTGGAGGAGCTTTTGGAACCTGACGCCAACGCCCCTGACATGTGGTACTTGAGCAGGATGGTGAAATATTCACGGGCACGCGACACTTGCCTACAAATGTCCGTCAGAGGCACGAAATTAATTTTGGCCCAAGATACGAGTAGTATCTTTTGTTCACAAAAAGCTGCACCTCCAATCTCCCCCCAAGGATAATTGAATCGTCGTTGAGTAAAAGCCTGGCCCATTGTTAGATATCTCTGGCGCCTTGGGGGTGATATTCCCTGGCGGCCGTAGACGCTTAAGTATCCTAGGGGTCACTAACAATTGCACAGCAAAGAAAGCTAACGTTAGTTAGAGCCAAGCATTAATGAATGGCTGCACCCACCACAGAGTGGCTCCTCAGAAATGTGCAAATGTTTAATTGCTCACTCGGTAGGATACTGCTGAAACAAAAGATTGGGAGGAGGAGCAGGGGAAACCCCCCCGAGCATCTCCTCTCATACTACTGAAGCACTACAATGTACGTACTTAGGTAGAGGATTTCTGTCTAATGAGAAGCGTTCATTTATCACGGTAGGACGACACGAAAATTTGGCCCGGGAAATGTTTTCCATAATGGGATCGGCGATAAGATGGACAATGGGAGTGTTGTCTCGTCATCGTCAGAGACTTCCAAAGGAATTCTTTTCTTCGAGGCGATTGTTCATGGCGATGTGTTTTCCGCGGATAATTGCCGCCTAATTCCTACAATGGGGATGGTTAAGAGGGGTAGTAAAGCTTACTTCGTGTCTGCAGCCCTTGCTGAAGTTCGTCACACCCACCCACTTTACCGTCAATTTTCTTGAAAGGAATAGGAGTAAAAATTTTTTTCTTCGCCGCCGAAGTCTCTCCCACCCTCACCCATTACTGGAGCATTAAACCGACCAATTTTGCCGAGCGCCACCGAGTGAATGGTCGAGTTCAGCCTGGCTGTAACAGCTTATTATGGGCTTGATATTTGTTTCTCCGGTCTCTGTCTGCCCCTAAAAAAAAAGGAGCTGAAACAGTTTGGGGAAAAAAAAACCAACTTCTGCGGAGAAGTTCTCCAATACAGGAAGGAGATAAATTTTGGAGGCTTACACAGTCGTGTCACCCGGTGCAGCCATATTTTCAAGACTGCGACACTTCTCCTGATTTGCATTAGCCTCCTCTCTCACGCAGTTCCTCACCTTCCAACTGTGCACAAGTTGGTGTGGTTGACCGATGTTGAAGATGTGGCTGATCAGGTCTGTCCCATAATTTGTCCTTACACCACCGGTACGAACGTTTTGGTATATGGTCAGTGGGACCCACTTCTTTAGTGCAGGTCACCTTGAATCTCTTGACATCGTCCTTTGGGCTTTGAGAGAAAGAAATGGTTGACGTTTTGCAAATTGCACGTTGTAATTCTTCCCCGCTTTAGGCCAGCTCTCTTTGTTCTAACAGCTGTAAGCTTGTTTTGGCCCTCACTTTTTTCTCTCTGACTGACGTTATATGGCACCGTGGACCAGGAACAGTTCAGTGCAGCGGCAGTGCATCCCCGCAAAAAAAAAGATATTCCTGTAGTGAGACCTTAAAGAATTTATCTTTCTTGCTGCGGTGAACTAATGACCAGATTGACAGGGCCACGGAGGCGTTAACAAGGGTTCGGAAACGCCACTTCCATTCCGTGCCAGTGGCACCATCCCCCCAACCTTGTGAAAAAAAAGTGGGACAGACTCATTTGAGAAAAAGCGTTGAGACATCTCTTGTCAGGCTGTGTTCGCGTAGTTGTAGTAGTCAACCGTTGTCAGACAGCCCACCACGACATCATTAAGCAAGCTCCATCCGTGTCCCCGAACACAAAACTGTCTCTGTCCAACCTACTACTTCTTTTTTCGCCATCTTTGAATGGGTACTTTGTACTGCCCCGGGCCGAACTCGGGGACCGACTATGTTAATACGAGTACAGTAGGCACGGCACATCTTCTGCTCCAACGTCTCGTGTCGTTACGATGGCGCGTACGCCCATATCCGCGTAGTTACACATGGGCTACACTCACCGGCCGAAAAGGTACCACTTAGACTTATGTACGTGCACGTGCAGTGCGCCCCTGGTATCTTTGCGAAACTGATAGTTCTCCTCCTCTTACCTTCCAGGGACTTGGGTCAGCAAAAACTGGCTCATACATCATACCTGTGATTGGTTGGCCTGGATTGAGCATGTCCAGGACGTCGTTGCCACGCCGGAGGCAACCAAGCTCTCAGGAGTGAGTGACGACAAGCATGAAGCAAATCCATTATTCTTGGACGCGTTTGCCAATGACACCAGAGCGAGGGTGAAAGAAAGAAAAAGTGCAGCATAGCAGTTACCGTCAGTGGCCACAGAAGTCGCCGTGACACCGCTGCTTTGCCAGGTTAAGATCTCATTTTGCTCTCTGCCACTGGGTTTTCTACCGAAATAAAGCAGGCACAAAAAGGGGGGGGGAAAGAAAGAATCCCCACGCACTTTAAGCGTACTAATTGCGGAGGGCACGAAATAAATTGCAGGAAAAGAAACGCGCTGCCTCTTTTTTCCAGCTGACGAGAAAAGAAAGAGAAGTAAAAATCTTGAATTTCCCCCTTGGTGAATGCCTTGATCGTGTAATGATCTCTCCGGCGAAGAAGCGCACGTACAGCGCACATGTGTGATTAAGGTGTAAAAATTTTCCACTTTCACTACCCATTCATGGTGAGTGCAAAAAGAAATCTTTTTCTGAAATTGAGCGTATCATAGAGTCACTGTTGCAGATTGTCATGAACTGTTTTTGTGCACACGCTGGCTCACAAACACTGCGTACCTGAGCGTGAGAGAGATGTCTCGAGCACGACCCGACAGAGGTAATTTGCCTTATAAGCGCTGCTCTGAAACTCCCGTAACTTTTTTTACTGTCGCTCAGCGAGGTAATGAGTACCCAAAGATCGTGTGCTAATAACGCTTAATTTGCATGCATTCCTCACTTACTCGCTCACGCTGGTGATGAAAAAAAAGAAGGCCGCTGCTGTCGTTCGCTTGTCTTCCTTCCTCTTGTCACGGAATTGTTGCAGAAGTTTTTCGAGTATTGCAAAAAAAAAAAAGGTACGAGCATAAAGGCCACACAGGAAAGAGATGCTAGGCAAAAAGGCTCACCCTAAATTATAAAGCAATTCTCAACCGGAAACTGTTCACTTTTTCCCTCTATTTCGAAATGAGCGAGCTTAAGAAGCCATTAATGCTCTTCTCTGAGGCCTACAAACAGAGCCTTCTTCTTCCTCCTTGATTATTGTCGAATGGTACGAGCGGTTTGTGTCTCCATTGCCTGAGATCGTCGTGTTCACGTTTTCGGGTAAATGCCTTCCTTAACCTCCAAACCGCGCACATTAAGTAAACCGCCGCTAGTTTTGTCAAAACCGGAGACCTTGGAGAGGATCTGGGTGAAGAAATCCTACTCCTACCCCTCGTCCGTTAGGCCGCCATTGTTTATGGGAGCGTAGAACGACGACGACGACGATATCACAAGGTAAGAGAGGAAGGATGTTGCTGATGAAATGCCCTCTTTTCCCCTCATGTTATGTCCCTGTTGTGATAGACCCTGACTAAGGAAGAATGATTGTTACCTGTTTCACAACTGCCATTGAAGCCGTCATCCCCTTGTACCTCGGCCCTCACGCTGACTACACTTGATTGGCCGTGCTAAATTCGTCGCCGCAAAAACAACGACAAGGACAACAAAAAGGCCAAACAAATGATCTCCATTAAATCAGTCTGTGTGGCCTGCACGACCTGGGTTATGAGCTTGTCTCCAGTGTCTCATGAAACGAAGTAAGTAAGGAAGCTGCTCGCTCATCGACGCCCAGCTTTGGGGGGCTGGTTACAATCTTGCGCCTCTTCCTTGTATGGGCTTCCCAGTCAATGACACAGTGAACCGAACCCTGAAAGAGTTTTTGGTTCTGCTTCATCGTGGTTGCTGCCGTCGCCGTCGCCGTCGTCGTCGCCGTCGCCGTCGCCGTCGCCGTCGCCGTCGCCGTCGCCGTCGCCGCTGCTTCTTTGCGTTGCTTTGCGGTCTTACGAACAATTTCGCTCCCTTTTTACGACTCCGTGCATCGCGTCCGCACTTACGAGGAGGAGGAGGGAGTTTACAATTGTGGAGTCCCACTTTTCAAACTCCGGCTGAACGTGCACGACGCGCACCTGGCGAGCTGCGGCCACGCGAAAGAAGTGGGACAATAGGACCCGGCCCGACGGTCTCCGGCCCGTCGGACATATTCAGTCCAGACATCGGCTGTGACCCCTTCATCCCCTCCATCCAAGCTTCCAAACCTTTTTCTCCTTTCATCGCACAGAATGGCGATTCAATGAATGAATGGCATTCGTTTCCTCGCCATATTGTCGGAACCGTTGCTGCTTTGTCGAAGACCTCCCTATTGCTCTCAACATCTTGGGGTTTTTGTCTAAGCCTTTACGTTCAAACACACGCACAGATGGCCAGGTAAACTCTTTACCTAGCGTCGCGGGAGAAATTTTTTAAATATTTCCTGCACTCGAGCCCAAGCACCTGCTACTTTTTTCTCTCACTTCAATGCTCGCACCTGAGGCGAGTGTTGCGCGTCGGATCTGCAAGTGACCCAAATTCTTTATGGGCTGGCGAAGCGACAGAGGCTCTCCGTGCTCGTGCTGCACCGAATCATCATCATCGGCAACAGCAACAGCGTCGGCATCAGCAACTTCTGCCTTCCCCAGGCCATTCCTTTTATCCAGTAAAGCACTTATGGGGACTGCATCGTAAATGGACCTGTTTCCATAAATGTAGCGAAACAGCCTCGTGCCTCAGATGAAACTTTGACCCACTTCTGTGCCAGTCAATTTTCTCAGGCACTTTTACAGGACCGTTTATGTGGCGCAGTACAAAAAAATTGGTCGAGTTTTGTCTGCATGACAAGAAGATGCGACATCCGGACGCATTGAACACGCCAGATTGGGCCCATCGACGTGTGAAGGAGTCTTGACTTCTTTTGCTTCATTGCTATAGAGGCTGTGTGTAAGGACTCCTTTAGGTATTCAGTTTCGTGCAAGTGTTCATGGAGACGCAGCGAGTCGGACATGTTCGAGCCTCAAGCGACCCGGGTAGCAACACCTAAGTTGACAAGTCAGGCCTCGTGTGCAGTCGAGCCTTCAAGCCTGGCCGAGCTGGCTCGCCAGACATCCCCAAGTAAGTGTTCTCCATATCTCGCGGCTCCTTTAAGTATGCTAGGGCTGAGGTAGTTCCTCCCCCCCCCCTCGTGCAATTCGACGTTGGAGAAGGGTGACTTGAGACATTTGTGGTTGAATCTCCGCACGGTCTTTAAAGTGGTCTCACGAGATCGATTCCAGAGTTACCCTTGCGCATATGTTGGGCACCATAAGTGGTACATTCTTCGCTTGCTGTTCCAACACATGCACAATGTTCTTCGGGCAAGCAACACATAAGTCACAACCAATACCTTGATTGCACCGCAGTTCAGTTGCCCTCACTCGCAACTGCGAATGCGGTAAATCACACCCCCCCTCCAAACTAAGCAGAACTCAGATCTGCCTTCGAAAAGGAAAAAAAAGAAGATCTAGGTCAGCAGGGAAAAGCGCATTATTTGAAAGACTTTTTTTTTTTTGGAAGAACAGAGTAGGTAGTAACTCTCGCCCATCAAACTTGAAAAATCCTCAGCGCACCGTGATTTCTGAAGCGCCTAAACTTGCTCTTCGGAGAAAGCAAGTCAAACATTTCACTGCAGGATAAAAATTTCCCCACATCACTCACGTCCCCTTCCCCCCCCCCTTTTTTTTTCTTTTCTGACCGTTCATCCGTCCATCCTGAGTGTGGCAAATGGGACCCCCATGTTGTACTACAGCTGATGCTATAAGCAGTCGGGAGATTTTTTTCCTTTAGCCAAGAGGAGTTGGAGGCAACGGGAGGAGATTGAAGTTTGCTTTTTTACTTAGTTGTGCTAGCTGGAACTGCCCCACTTATCGCCAGCAGTGACGTTCTGTTCTTCTACCAAAAAAGAGTTCCCCAGTCAAACTGTGTGAGATACATCAGTACGAGGGGCTTTCAGCTCGGTTCGAGTAAGGTGTGCATGGGACACAATTGCTCATGCAGCCCATGACCGCCTCCGGTCCGGTGCTGATGGCCAACGTCAACGACTGACATCGGGTGTGACTTGCAGCTACGAGGAGAGAGGTTCTTCCTCCCGATCGGATAGCACTTGTGGACTTATACGGGAGAAGTTGTTTTCTGTTGATGCAGATATGCAAATTTCGTCAGCTTTCTCTCCATCTCCATATGCTTTTGTCCTGTTTCATCATGGATGGGCTCTCTTCCTCCTTTCCCTTTTCATGAAGAGAGGAGTGCAGAGAGGGTGGGGGAATCTGGAATTGGTTTTCTGGTTCGCCGGAAAAGTGGGTCGACATCGAATTTGCCTGGCGGCGACAAAAAGCCCTAATGCCGAGAGAATGAGAGAAAAATCTTCAACATCATGCTTTTCACACGCCGCAAACGATGGTACAGGGTTGAAGGAGAAGATTGGCATCATTATCGGTCTATTATGGGCACCTCCACTCGGCGGATAGGTGCTAATGCAAAGGTGATGAGTAGGATGACTTTGTAATTAAGACGCCAATTTACAGAGCTCAACGGTTTTTACTGGGGCAAATTGCCCGAAGTTTGCCAGCCAATGTCTGTGATAGTGTCCATCCTGAGAGACAGTTGTTTGGATAAAAAAAAAGGCAGACGAGAGTGAAGCAATTCAGTCTGGCAGAAAAGTTAATTGCCGCGGCCGCACTAATGGAAGTTGCAGCGGCTTCTCCAGTAAGTGAAGGCGCGAAATCGGGCGTCTTTTTTTTTAAAAGCTATCTGGACAAAAATATCGACAGCGGAAAGATTTGAGGGCGCTTATCTGACTTCTGGACAAAGGCGATCAGTGCCCCACCAAACTTTGTACAAAAAGCCGTGGCAAAAAGTGGCCGAAGAGCCTGGGTTTACGAGGAGTTTGTAATAGCAGTTTCAAGCTTTGCTGTAGTAGCAGTAACGTTCGTTACTCAGTTCTCACCTGAGAGCAATTGTTAGATCCCCCTCCTCCCCTAAAAAAAAAGAAGAGGAACCATCAGAGCCATTGTGTCAGTTATTTCGAGGTATTTGGAGTGGGGCGGGAACACTCACTCACATTTGGGCACCCCCATTTTTATTGGCCTCAGGGGCCCAGATGACGACCCCACACATGGGCGCGTGCTCACCCGACGAATGTCACAGCAGAATTTAAAAATACCGTAATTATCAGGGCTTCAGGGCTGCTCAAGCAGAAACCATTTAAAACGGCTGGGACGATCATTGGGCACCAGTCATTGTTGAAATGTCATCTGAGCATCCATTTTCGCTGCTCATATATCGACGATTGTGCAGCAAGTGACTGTTGCGGTGCAGAGGCCCGCCACAGCCAAGCAGCGCTCCTGGGTCTGCATCTCACGACGAGCTAACGGCAATATCATATAATGCCACACGGGTGTGATTAGGTTCTGCCTCAAGAGAGCCCGCACTCTTTTAATTACTGCACCTTTTCTCCCTCATCTCAAACTGGCAATCAATCGTCAGTGGCCTCAAAGCCTCCGTCATCATTATTCATCGATCATAGAAGTTTGAAAATCCACATCCAAGGGGATCATTAAGATGGAATCTGTTCATGAGAAGGTTTCGCCATTTCTACCCAAGTCCAAATAGGTCTGGGCTGGCAACTTTGCTACCAGAAGCAGTTTCTTCTCCTCAGTCAGCTCAACGGACTTCAACAGTCGCTAAGTCCGTCCATAATGCAAACCAATACAGCACGGCGGCGATGATGTTTAATACGCGAACCCTGATTTATGTGCTGCGCATAAAACTCAATATGAGTGGATAAAGCTGAGATCCGCTGGCATTATGTACGCCCACCGTGCAGCAACGCAGCCGCATGGAAGAATATCGCTCATAAATTTGGCTCTTGCGTCAAGTTTGATGGCAATTTACCACTTAGCACGCGTGCGTTTTCACGCGTCCATACAAATTAAAGGTGAAAGTTGAATGGCAAATGAAATGCGAAAACGGGTGGACATTCAGGCAATGCCTTTTTATGAACATACTCCAAGAGCTGTAAAAAATGGGTTGCCCGAGCAGGAGTAGCCAAAAGGACCAAAATACCCACCAATGAGAAGTTATGTGAGGGAAAAGACGCCGGAGAGCAAAAGAGAAATTGCCGTTGGAAGCGGTGACGCAAGTGGTGTCATGCGATCTGTGACCAGGAGACATCAACTGGCCGTGACTCCTGAACCCAAAAGGTCCGATCGATGGAGGCACTTCTTGGGTGTGACGAAATCAAAAGGTCATCGGCACCCGCTACGTGTTAGCGCGTCAGGATTGTTGTCTCGAACGAGGCCTCGAACCAAGCTCGTCGCAATCACGACTCCTGCACCCGGTGCTCGTCATCATTTCTCTCCTGCTATTTAAAGGAGGAGATATCAATTTATTTCCTGGTCCTGGACGTGTCCTTGGCCAGTGTGCCCCAACCCAGCCACTGTCGCAGCTCATTGCCCTGGCTAAGCAGCCTTTTACTCGTCCCACCAAAAAAGCTCTGTGGAATCGACGTAGCAGAAGGCCCGTGCGTGCGCATGTGTCAACTACAGTGAGCATTACCAAGCAAGAGTCAACCGTTTTATCCGTTCCCTTCTCTCTCTTAACAGTCCTTTTATCGCCAAATGTTAGGTTAAGAGCAGGGCCATTCAATCACTGAGCGATACAATACCATTGATAGGGACTCACTCGTTCTGCCACTTGAAAAAGAAAAAAAAGAATTGGAATCTATCAGATCGTTCCCCGATCCTCTCTCGTTTTCGTTGTTTCCTCGCTCGCTCTTTGGAGAGGAGAAAAAAAAAAAAACGTTGTCGAGCCATCGATCGACAGAACAGCTTAGATGAGAAACTACAGGGTATCAATTAACGGTGTCTTTATGCCTCAAACGCAGCCTCGTCCTTCGTTCACGTGATCACCTCCGACGAACTAAAGAGACGTGCGAGTCTTGTTCTTGAACGCGCTGCACGTGTCTGCACTGCACAGTATGGTAGGCGCTGAAACTCAGGAGGTCTTAATTGCGGAAGTTGTTGTATTCATACAGTAAAATAATCGTGGCGTCTTCCTCGATCCTTTTCATTAGGACGAGGATCATCCGTCAATTTTTGCATTCATGACACGAGACCTGGCTAGAGACTACAGAGAGGAAGTATGATCTCATGGCAGCCGAGCCAACTTTCAGCACGACGACCGAGTCGCAGAAAAGCGAACGACATCTTTTAAATCTCTTAGTAGTCGTGTATTTCAATAGGCATAGAAATTTTTGAGAAAAATGCGCTCTACGTGTAGACATATAGACGAGTACTATCAGGTGTTATGCATGCGTGACGCGTAGAGGAGAGGATCCAGTACATAGAGACTTGAACACACGCGGTTTAAAGAGCATTGGATGGTGACACATAGCAGATACATGTATAAATTGCATATCTCGCCTCAAAGTCTTCAAAGACAATAATGTTAAGGGAGCAACACACGTTGCGTACAAATCATATGAAGGAGCATCACTAAGCGCCATACTGTGCATCGGAAGTAATGTTGGCTGTGTGATTAAATGCCTCATGTTCGGCATGCCTTAAAAATTGAATTTTACTGACATTACGTAATATAAGAGTGGCAGCTTCAGTCTGAAAAGATCACGCCAAACTGGTGCACCGAGATTTCCGCTGTCGACTCCATCCTCCAGAACACTCTCAGGCCCGTTTTTCCCAACGTGGCACATGGACGTAATGGCATAATCAAGTGACATTTTGAGGATCTCATCCATCATGAGCATCTCGATGACTGAGCAGTCTTTGTTCCACCAAATTACTGTCTTCATTCAATCCCACAGCAGACAACACTTCTGATACGCCCTGTACAGTCGATGTGTAGTTGCACATGCTTGGAAGGAAATATCTCATTCCCAAGGACCTTTAAGTACATTTCAGGACTTTTCCAATTAACCCCTTCCTTCTCTTTTCATTTCAATTGCATTACACCAAAGAGGGGAGAGGAGCTCTCTATTCTGGCGTGCTATTTCTCCAAATCGCGTTAAAACTTCTCCATCCTGGAGGGGAAATACATGGGAGAAGAGGGAAGAGGATCGGCAGCATCGCAGGGAAGCAAAAAAGGAAGTTAGAGAATAGGTGAAAAAGAATCACAGCCGCGAAGAGAAAAAGGGCATCAAGAATAAAAAGCTCTCCTTCGTTTTCCGCAGTCTCTTTTCTTGCGTCCAACTTCTTTGCCTCTTTCTTCTTCTTCGTCGCCCTTAGATGTTTTCCTCAATATCTCCTTGGCTCTTCTGCTCGAGCGGTGGCGGAGGCTGGGGGAAGCATTCTCCGGCAGCCTCCCCATCGGGCGAGTGCCTGGCGGCGCAGGAGGCCTCCGACATCCTCTTGTCCTCGCCGCAGTGGACGATTGCTCGCGTCTCGAACACGCACTTGTTCGCGGAGGAAGAGCTTTCGGCTGCTGCTATGAAGCGGAATTTTCTGCCACTGCTCACGTCAATGTAGTCGGGCTGCTTCGTAGTGCTTGCAGCCATTGACGCATAGAGAACGCCGCTGTTATGGTGGCGCAAGACACAATGGCTGCAACATTGCGGCTGTCGATGTGATCCACTGATTTCATGTTTGTGGTTATTGGAATGGTGGAAGGCTTCTTGCTTCTCCGATGGAGGAGAAATGTCTTCCAGAGAAAATCGGTGATTGCTGCGGCGAGAGGAGGAAAAGCGGTCGAAGGGCTGACCGCGATGGCGCGTTGATCGCTCCAGGCTCAAGGAAGTGGAAGCTTGGATTCGTCTGGAAGGTGATCCCGTCGTCGAGACGCTCCTCAGGGAATCGGTGCAGGCCACGGTGCTGTGACTGCGGCGCTTGATGTACACGCCGCCTCCGGCTGCAGGAGCCTGAACTTGTTGCTGGAAGTGAGAGCCGCTGTGTCGACGGAGCTGCAAGTCTTCTCTCGCAGATCTTGTCACCCAATTGACAGGTTGCTGAGGCTGATCTCGCCTCACAGCACTGGGTGGGTCGATCTCACTCATAGTAGAGCTTCTCGGCAGGCTGCCCATCCGTTTTGGAGGCTCCGGCGGCTGTCGCTGAAAGTTTCTTAAAGGCTGATTTAATGAGGCTCCTCTCTGCAAACTGCACGTGATGGACGATCTCAGGGGCGGCGGAGGCGGTGGAATTGCCGCCGTGCATGCTAAACTGAACAGAGAGCCTGACTGCTTGGGTCCGCAGGTGTTCGGGGATGAGGCCTCCAAACGGGCGGGGTGCTGATGTTGCTGCTGCTGCCTTGGGGATCCCAGGGGAGTGACGCCACCCCCATGGAGACTCCCCGGAGTGGCGAGGCCGTCGTTGCTTTGCCAGCAACGAGGAGAGTAGTATTCATAGCAAGAGGGAGAATTAATCTCCGTCAGATTGACGTCTCGACTTCCATCCGCGCAATAATTCTCAAGATCCATAGGGGTCGAATTCGAGAGCGAGGATTTCTTGAGGATGCCATTTGGCGGTGGCGGCGGCAACGATATTGGTGGCGCTGCACACATTTGCTTATTCTGATGCGACGACGAAAAGCCCAAGAGCATTGCAATGCCCTTCTTTCTGGGAGATCCACCATGATCGTTGTTTGGAGTAGTAGGACACGATCGCGCCATTGTCGTCTCCACAGAATCGCTGAAGGCCAGGCGGGAAAGGGCCTTATTTTGAGCCTTGTTCAGCTGCTGCCGGGTATTCTTGGTGGGACTCAATTGCTGCAGCATCCCTTTAAATCCAAGTGTCTTTGGCCTTGAGCGTGGGGCGGTGCTGCTGGTATTAACAGCGCCGTTTCCAACATTATGTCCGCAGCAGCATTGGCTTTCACTAGTGCATCCAGCCTTAGGGAGAGTCATGTTTCCCCTTTCACTTTCGCACTTATGCGGCACGCCCTGAATTCCTAGATACTTGCCCAAATTCTTCCGCCGGTCTGTCTCGCCCTCCAGGGAGGGGCTGTTGGCCTCCCCACGAAGACCTTGCAAAGCCACCATCTGGGCAACCTCTCTGGAGGGAGAGCCCGGACCCTGGTCGTTGAGGCCGAAGAAATTGGTCAGGTTCTTCCTCTTGTTCCTTCCAATGACTGCATAAATGGGCGTGGAGGAAGGAGTGGTGGGGGTCACTCCCCCACTGGCCACTCCACCTTCGCTGCCCGACATGTTCATGCCATGCGGCAGCGTGAAGGACTTTCGAACAGTAGCAAATCTTGGCGGCAAAGGCGGCGGCACGAAATTTCTCACCTGTTGACTGTCGCTGTTGTACTCTATGCGTGAGTAGGTGGGATCGACCGAGCTGGCGGTCTCTCCGTCCTCTGCCATCATGTGTCGACTGCACAGTGTGGACGTGGAGGACTTGTCGGCAATGGACACGGACTGCCCATAGACTTCTCGATCAAAGGGTGGGTAGTCGGGACTGCTTTCTTTCTCCTTCACGACGTCCAAGCGCTTGCCGTTATTAGTAGTTGAGCAGTCGCTACCCTCCACGGAACACTGGGTGCCCGAGTCGCCGTCACCGAAGGCCCTGTTGGATGAGGTCACCGAAGAGTTGGAGGTCTCCGCGTAGGTATCGTTGGAGACGCGACCACTGTCTACTGAACTATTAAAAGAGCAGCGCGCTGATTGTTCACCGCTATCCTCGTTTAACTGGTTGGATTCGTTGTGGACCCTTCTCAAGACGACGTCGTCGTTGCTGTTGCTCCCCAGCAAGTCAATGTCATCGTCCAACTCATCGAAACTGCGATAGAAGCCCTCAAGGGCGCTGTCGCAGCCGTCGACTGCGGAAGCGCCGCTCACTTGCGTCTTCTCCAAGTTGGTGGTAGGATTTTCTTTGGTCCCTGAGGCTGCAACGCCGAGCAAGTCAGACTCGCTCGCACTTTTCTTGGGCGGGCTGTTGGTGTTGGCGGAGACGCAGGAAGTGACTAGGCACGAGGACCTGACCTTAGATGCTGACTCAAAGCCACCTTCGTCTGGTTCAGGGGTAGAGCAGCTGCCTCTTGCCTGTGGTCCCTTTAGTTGCTCCATCACACTGACGCTCTTCACCATTGTTCCCTGGCCTTTATTAGCTGCAGTGGCCTTCTGCTCCTGCTGCTGCCTCCTGGGAGGACTGGCAGAGGTGTGGCGCGGTGGTTGCGAGTGACCCGACCGCCGCAGAAAGGCCAGGAGAGGGTTCATCTTTTTGCCTGCACCACCCCGTAACTGTTGCTGTTGCTTCTGAAGAGTGTTTAGGGCTCTGTGCAACGAGTGGACGATTTCCTTGGCTCGGCTAGAGTAAAATGTGAAGATTCCTTCGCCACTTGAGCAATTCCTGTGGAACCAGAGAGAGAAAGAGATGTGCTAAGTACGATGACATATAATAAAAGCATTTACTTAATTTGAAGCAACAGGAGAAAAATGAGTCATCGTTTTTGTCAGCTAGAAAAACTTGATTAACTGCGTCGAGAGCACTGGGGTCATTGCATGAGCAAAAGTTGTTTCCTACTCTTTCGGCTCAGATCCCATTAGGCTGAGGGAGCAGGACTAATGACACAAACTACTCTCTCTATATAAAAAACAAATGCTGCATTGTTGACAGATGGTCTTTCTTCTCTCACCTGTGCGTGATGATTACGACGATGCGGTCGCGATCCTCCTGCCTCCGGGCCAAGGCACCGTCAGGTCTCGCCACGAACCATTTCTTCAATGCCTTCAGAGGCCAGCGGACCTGAAATTTGTCATCATTGTTATGCAACGCTTTCTTGGAGGCGTGCGAACAGGCTGCAACCCCTGTGCGCGGTCAATGCTGACTGTCAAGTCGAACATAGCACGTAGAAATACACGAATCCCATCTTCTACGTGTATATGTAGGTACCGACCATGTCACACAGGCTGCACAAGTAGGCTGTACACTGTTCGTACACAACACCGAGCCAGGCCTGCTATTTTCTAGCCAAGACATCCAGAAGAATGATCGCTAAGCGCATAAAAAACCACTCACAGTATTATCAGCACTACTGAGGGAAACCTTGAATTGCGGTAGCAAAAGTGACGACCTTGTGCCTATCCGCCTACTTTTATGTAGTGTAACTAAAAAGCCTGTCGAACGGTTCCGCCTCTGGTGCTGTGCGTTACCCGAGCATGTGCATGCTGACTACATACATAGTGATCGTGGTTAGGTAGGCCGCACCTGGTGAATACGACCAAAGCATGCACACAGTCACTGTACTCTGAAAGTGAGAACATCCATCGCATTCGCCGAGCTGGGGCAGCACAGCGCATTTCCAGACAGGATGCACTGATTCTAGTGTGTACATCTTACTCACTTGGTCTGCACCCGATCTGGCCTCCACCAAGATGACCTCCCGACAGTCGATGACGATCTGTCCGTAGAAGCCCCTCAGTCTGGCGATGTCCGAGTAGACGTTGTCGATCAGGCTGACTTCGAAGATGCAGTCTGCAAAAAAAAAAAATTGGAGTGAGGTGTCTTTCCTGCAATTTTCTGTCTTTGCAGGTAAAGATCAAAACGAATTCTCTGGAGGACCCTGTAAAAAAAAATGAGTCAAGTGTTAATTCTGTGTCTCCCTTCCCACCCGACAAAAAGTGAAGAGCGATGTGTGAGAAAGTGAGAGGCTACTTTTCCGCACTCGCTCATTGACTTTTTGACACTTTCCACTGTTCTCAGCTGATGAAGGCAGTGAAACATTTTTTCTTCTCCCTGGCTGCACCCTGAAGCTCCAAAGCAACACATTGAGAGCAAACTCAGGGTCTCACAGTGGTTTTTAATGCCACGTATCGAGGGCAGGATGAACAAACAGCTGAGACGGAGCTGACACGAATTTCTACTCGCTCTCGACACACTTGTGGAGCTAAGAAAATTTAGAATCAATACACCCCCTGAGAAAGGAACGAGGAGAGAGAGAAAAAAGAAAATTTGCATGTGAGTCACGATTTTCTCTCCTCTTTTCTTGTACCAACACTGCGCTTCAAAGGCAGGCGGCGGCAGCCTCATTCTGTGTATTTGCAGGCATCTTCCCTTCCATCCTTGGAAGAAAAAAAAAAGCTTATACAGTATGTGAGACACACTACAGAAAGTATCAGTACAAGACTAAGAGGGCTTATTTTGTCAGTCTTCTGTGGCTCTCCTGTGTTGCTCCATGTGTGTATCCACTGGACAAACATGAGCGTCTCCATCGCACTTTGCGCAAAATGTCAACTCAACAGTTGTTGCCCTTATTAGCAGATTCGCTTAATGAGTGCAGAAGCATTGGTACTGGAGCAGTACTGGTCCTCCGCGCCCAAGGCAAACATGGCAGGGCAAGAGAAATGTTTGCATGCGCAGCAGTGCCTGCGCGGCCATTACGTGTAGGCGCCGGCCTCTTTTCACCTCGGCGGGAGACCTCATCATCATTATCATCGAAAAAGAGAGAGAAGAATGCTTTTCCAGGAAACGACTACTGCTGATGTCATTTCACTTTTACGCTAGTAAAAGCTAATCAAGCAGACACGTTCGTGCAGGAGCCCATAAAAGGGATCACACCTGCATTCTGCTCAGTACGTAGGGCATTGCTTAAAGTTTACACGTGTGTACGTCGACAACTCCGCTGGCGGATGAGAGGTGTGGCGAGGTCGTTGTCTCGTGAAATCAACTCATTGACAGTCTGCAATGACTCCAGGATCTTCCTCCAAGCAGCCAGAACGACCGTGGTAGTTTTACTTCCTATTGAATAACCACGATATGATGCTGATGCAGGATGTACATACTACGTACGCACTCGAAAAGATTTGACGCCGAGCATTATGCAAAGCATGCTCTATCCATGAACCTTCCCTCCGGATGCAAATTTGGTGGAGCGGCGTTTTATTTATCTGCCCTCAGAGTACAATATTCACGCCTAACAGACAAAACTAACAGACAAATGTGGAGGAAGAAACGAATTACGATTCGGTGAGAGTGTGGCTAAGCTTTACCTAAAGAAGCGAACCCCTCTTATTTATTCAATCCTTGCACGCCTCCCATCCTACGAGGAGCGGAAACTGGGTGGGGTGGGGGTGAGGGAGAAATCTCCACTCATTTCTAAAAGGGTGGCTAACACGGAAGGGCAGCTCCTCAGAGAAAAATAACCCTGGATCTAAGTTCATTTGTTCGAGGGTTGGTTAGTGGGTATCAGGGGGAGGCTCGTCTAGGACTAGGGGGCTGTTTGTGTGTGCACACGCCCGGCGGTGGTCAAACAAGTCGGACCTGGAGCAGCCCTGCAGGGGGATCAGTCGGGGGAGAGCCTTGGTGGAAGAGATAGGCTGAGCTCAGTGGGATCCACACCCTGCCAGGATAACATGTCTAGACATACAACGTAGGGCTGCCCGTGTTCACCAAGTACACAGTCAGCGACCCAGTAAAAAGTGAATTGTTGATCGCTCAGTCTCTACACTCCATAAAGTTTCTCCATCGCCCATAAGATATTGCGACCGCGAATTTATTCCCCTCTTCAGCTTTATGTCCTGCCCTCTCTCTCTCTCTCTCAGCTCCAACCCTTTCCATGGAAGCCACGCGCACGCGGTTCCGCCTGTTTTTGTTTTTGCGAGCAAAAAAATTACGACGCGAGGGCAAAATGACGTCGTTCAGTCAAAGAATTTCTTCGTCTTCCTTGTTAACGGTTCTCGTTCTCTGCACCAGGCGAATTCCGCTAGGGGAAAAATCCACGGAGGAGGAGGCAAAACTGCTAAGGGTGATGACATTTTTTTTTTTCCTCAGCTCTGGCGGAAAAGATGAATAGCATCAACTGCATTTTCTAACCCTCCCTCCCCCCCCCCTCTGGTGAGCGTTTCCAGGAATGGGGAAGGTTTTTGAAATTAAGCGATTTTCTGCCCAGTCTTTTTTCTTCTCCACCCGTCAGGACTTTTTTGTGCGTGTGCACGACCTAGAAATGGGAGATGGGGGCCTCTTTTTTCTTTTCCCATTTTCACGTCAGGACCACTAGGATGCTCCGCACAAAGACGGCGAAAAAGACGCGAAAATTAATGAATTTCAGCTGTCAGTCCGGGGATCACAATACACTCTTCTTCACTTTCGCTCTCTGCCTCCTTCTGCCAAGAGTCACTGCGACTTTTTTAATAAGACGCAGAGGAAAGAAAAAAGAAAAGGCAGCCAGAGCTCCGGCAATTGAAATAACTTCCACCAACGACAAAGTGACGATTTTTGTCAGCTCGATGTGTCCTCGAATACTTGGGCCGCCATTAGACGCGTAGCATTGCTTAATTCCTGCCCGTGGAGGACGATGATGGGCCTGGCAAGCCAAATTTGAACGTTAATGTCAAGGAGAGGAGAAGGAGACATCGTCGTCATGTCCGCCCATTTAAATTCCATATTTGTGGGTGCTGCTGTAATGTTGTGTGCGTGGACTTGAAGTTGCCCTCAACAGAGGTACAATTTGTCTTTCCGCCTTCATTGACTCATACGCATGTATGCACACGCACGCTCGAGTACACTGCAAATGCTAACTGCGTGTCCTCAACTTGGCCTTAAACATGGGGGAAAAATGAGCTTCCCAGCCAGGGGAAAGAAGACGTTTCTCAGAGGTGATTGAAAAAAACACAAAACAATACAGAGGAAGGGGGAAGGGAAAGTATCTAGCTGGAATGGATTGGGGAAGCAAAACGAAACTTCTGAGTCACACAAGTTGCTGGGACAAGTTCATAGTATGTCCTACAGTGGACTCGCATACATAGGCTTCGTTATGGCAGGTAAGTTTTTTTTATTAGGCATCGGTAATGCAGAGATGCATTGATCGGTAAGGCGGAGCTGAATGCAACTCTTGACTAGATATTGGGCTCACATTTGTCAGTTCATTTTAAATGTCACAAAAATGCATCAAGGTTGCTGTGATTTGCTTCTAAGCGAGGTTGCAACATCAGAAGGTGAATCAGTTGCTCTGCACAAACTTTTGCACCGAGCACCTTCTAGGCTTACGTAGCTCTCAAATGAGATTTTGGTTGTGCTCGAGTCAACTGTTCATTTTCTTCACATTTAGGTGATTATGACGTGATATTATTATTATTAGGATGAGCTCATACCAGCCCTTCGTCGTACTATGAGTCACGGTCCACATCTTATGTACGCACAAGATGATTCAGAATTAGTTAGCGTCCCTCCAAATTCCTCATTTTTTGCTGGAAAAAGGACATAATATTGCGTGCAGGTGTTCGTTCTTGGAGGCCAAGTGCTACTTAAGTCTGTGGCACCGACTTTGTGCGTGTGTTTATCATATACGCACCATTTCGCCTACAGAGAGAGAGAGAGAGAGAGAGAGAGAGCGAGAGAAACAGCGCCCTGGCCAGAATTGCCAGGCATGGTATCTGTTCCACTGATCAATGCACCGTCGTGCACTGCACGGCATGGAACAGGGCGATGCTTGGTTTGTGTAGTCCTTCTTGTGTAGCAACGATATGCGTTAATCAGTCTGCCTTCTGGTTGAAGTACCGGAGATCCTCGGTCATCACCCACTTGGAGATGAGTGACACTAATTCCGGTGCTCGCTGTGCGCACGCTCGTCGTTTTTTCTTCGTTGGAGACACTTTGAAAAATAATCTCTTGCCAGCTTAGCTCAGGGCAGTCTGGAGACTATCACAGGTGTTACTGCTGTGCTGGGGCCAGTGCAGAAAGTTAACGAAGCCTTGTAAGTAGAATTACTTTCCTTAAGCATGCTAAAAGAAAGGCTGTAGGGATGGACGGACGAGACTTTTGAGAAATGACGGGGATTTCCCCTCCTTGGACGTCAGACCAACTGGCCCTCCAGTAAAAAAGCGAAGAAGAGGGGGATCTTGACATACTTTGAGACCACGTTTGCATTTCTGGGCCATTTCTCAAGTCGAGGCATCACCCCTCCTTTTGAGATCGCGCAACCAAGTAAGTAAGTATACTTATTCTTTAAGTAATGTATTATTCTTACCCCCTCTGTTTCAAGAAACGTCAGACCTTGCCTTCAACCACTCTCGAGATCCTTACAGTGCACTCGGGCTCAGTCGAATGGTGGTCGTGTCTGTCTGTGTATGTGGAGAGGGGGGGGGGAGGGAAATTGCATCTTGCCCTGGTAAATGTAGGCCGACGCCGGCATTTGAACCAAATACGCCTTCCTGGCCTTTTTCCTGCGTTCTTGCACCCAAGCTCGTGGTTGGTGGCGCTGATGACGACGTGATGAGTGGCACTATATAACAAGTAACCGCCATGTCTGCCCGTCTGCCTCCCACGGCTGCCAGGGCCGTGCGTGGCGAAGAGCTCACATTAGCATCTCAGCCCCCTCCCAGCCTCCCATCAACACCAAGCCGACATCTTCCTCCTCCCCCTCCGGGTCATACCAGGGCCACTGCGCAGACTTTTTGTGACAGAGATCACACTAGAGAGAGGAAGTGGAATCGAGAGGACAGACAGACCTCGCCATAGCAATTGATGCTACCACAGACAGACCCCACTGGATCCTTCCCCCTTTTCTCAATTAGCCCTAGAAGGCTTTTTTCGCCAGATCCTCTCGTCTTTTATCCACAGCATGTGCGACGCCAGAAAAGGCACTCAATGCTGTAAAAGTGAGTCATATAACTTGATCCCTGGCAAGGCAAGTCAAGATCGTCAAGATCGTTTCTTTCACCGCTGGAGGTGCAACATAGCGTTGACTATGTACGTGCACCGTGTGTGCCAATAAAAAAAAGCGGGCCTCGAGCAGGGCTCGAATCAGCAAATCAAGACACTCAATGTGGTGTTCTGGCAACCCAGTCGAGTCAACCCTGTCAAAAAGATTGGTTCCATGAATGTGACAAAGCCCCAGGAGTCGCCAATACCAAAGGTCATTGGCATGTATCTACATATGGCACGCAGTGCACGGCTTCGAAATCAAACCGCCATTGAAAATCTCTTCTCTCCCTCCTATACAAAGTGGTATCTTCGTACGTATCTTCCGCCTCTCCTCCTACGTAGACGGTTTGGCCGATACAGATTCATCTTTGTTTGATTGCTCCCTCATCTGGCAAGATAACATTTAAACCGAGGGATTATTTCTTTGCGTCCACTGGAGCCTCCATCACTTTTTTTTGAATCGATCTCTCCTGAGCTGACGCAGTACCAAAGCCAGCAAAGTCCACGAAACCGCTGCAACTGATGTTGAGCGCGCGCATTTCTCCTTTTCTCTCACACTGTTCACGCTATTAGGGCTGCCTCCATCCAGCACTTGGGTCAACAACTTTTTTTTGCCCGGAATTCTCCGGAGAAGCAACCGCAGAAGAAATGCCAAGAGCGAGCAAAGCAGACGAAAACGAACGTCGGCCCGCAAAAAACTGAAGAGGCGCAAAAAAAAGGAATCCCTCTCGGTGCTTTTGGGGTCTCTCCGATGCACATCTGAAGAAGGAGCATCTCACACTTCTGGCCTTGAGGGGCTATTTTCCCATAAAAGTGGACTTTACTTTTTCCTTAGGTATTTTTAGGTGATTTGAGACGAAGGCAAACAGGTTCTGGGCTACAGCTTCATTAGCAGCGTGCGAAACGTCTGTTGCTAATTGTTGCTATCAGAGCGAGAAGCGCTGAAGTGCGCTATGTGTAAATGCTGAGCAAACAGGCGGGCAGGATCGCCCCAGAGCCTGGCCTGAGTCCACGTACAGTGCACACGTACATTCCAGTAAAGGTCGGGACTACATACGAAAATCTTGGGTTGTATAAAAAATTTCCTCGTTAACTGGCTCGTTAGGTTTTAGGGTACGTTTAAAATGAGGTCAACAAATTGGCAGAATAAAAGCACCTCATTCCAGATTTTGAGAAGAATGCATAATTCAATTTTTTTTCTTTTAACCAAGAGGACCTAACGGTCATGACTTTTTTCTTTTAAGGGCCGGCTTAAAATGTTCTCCTAATGTCCACTTATTAGCATAGAAAGAGCAGCATTTCACGCTTCAACCAAAAGCTTTAAAGTCCCTAAGTAGTGTGCTAAGAATCCCGACCGTTTTGCCATCTTCTTCTATTGCTCAGTCTCATTCTCCTCGCTCGATGATCTCTTGAAGTCCCCCTCACACGAGCAATACGTAAAAGCAATGAAGGTAATCCTGTGAAATTGTGTTCCTTATAGGCTTCCCCCGTCTTATGGGGAAGCTAGTATTTTATGGCAACGTTTGGTACGTACATAAAAAGAGATTTGGGTTCTTTCCTATAACAGCGCACTGGATTTGTGTGCAACAGGCGAAACTAATACGGAGAAGAACGTTGCAGTTTGAGAAAAGAGTTGTTGTCTTAGTCCCCACTCTCATCGGTTTATCTTCTCTGGGCACCAATATTATCAACGTCCCGGGGATGCCAGAGGGAGGCCCCTCTAATTCATCTTGTCATTTCTCGTGGAATTCTTGCCAGAGCCTGGGTGTAATCCAGCCTCAGCCATCGAATATTTCATTGTTGGAAGAGCAGCTATTTTCTTCTCACCAAATATTCCAATGACCTGGATGGACGTTGAGTTGCAACCTGAGGAGTCGAGGAGAGGAGAGCGAACACAGCTTTTCCCACATTCCCACCCACCCTTCTGGTGCCAAGAGCAATTAATGACATCTCCATTAGTCTCCTGTCACTCCTGTGACTCGAGACCCCATTCTTCTACTCCGATGTGATGACTTTGCCAAAAGGTTGATCCATCAAACCATTTATGGCGGGTCGAGTACGCGCTACAATGAGTGCTTCTGTGTATGTAGTGCACGAGTGCTGAGTGCTGCGACTCCCTGAGTCGTGTAATTCAGTAATTGATATGTCTGGGCTCTGTTTTAAGACGCGAACCCCCCATTTGAGTAGCACCATAAATTTTACAGCACAAATGGCGTGTTTCATAACTTCCAGAATTTCTTTTCGGATGAGACCAAAGTCGGCAATTTTAAATCTTCTCGACTTCGTGCAGAGGGCATTATTAAACGTCTAGACCAAACTTCTCTGGAATCTCACGCTATGACCATAACCTTGACTGCATCATCAGGGTCGGGGCAATCGGCGGCGTCGTGGAGGAGGCAAAAGATAAAGCAGCAGAATTGTAAAAAGTAAAAATTGCTCTGCACACCTTTATCGTTGCCACTGGCGGAGATGGAGAGATTGGCAGATCCATTCTTCCACTCCAACCGCAGCTGGCTGACACCATGTGGGGACGACAAGATTCCAACGGACAACGAAAATTCGCGAGAAGAGCAGGTGCAGGAACGTAATCGAAGAACGATTGGAGGAGGAAATTATACGTCACCCCCACGTTGTACGACTACAGGGGTGTCGGCCAATCCCCAGATCGTTTGACCAAGAAAAACCCTCCACTGCACTGATTTTTTTTTTTTGGACGTCCTCCTCTCTGCCTGATGCATGGTCACAAAAAAAGTCAATTCTTGGCTGCGCTGCAGGAATGGTAACTCAATATCCTTGAACCCGATTCTGGGGGGAAGTCTGCACGCGATGCAGTCTCTAATCGGTTCGAATTTCCAGATGCGATTGACGTCTCTCTCAGCACGTGCAACAACACAGTCGAGTAAGGGTTGGACGGAAGAAAAAAGTCTTCCTTTGGCACTCAGATCCTCATACATATCCGAACATCTCTCTCGTCCCGGCCTCGTTCGCTCTGTCATCATCAGTTAGCGGAAATATCAACCCCGATCTTTGAGGAGACGATCAAACGAATGTGACAGCGAAGGAAACGCAACGAACGAGGAAGATAAAGACGGAGAAGAAATTGCGACGATGCTTCTGAGCTCATTATTATCGTAAGTCGTGACTTGATTCCCAAGAAGGAGTCGTTTTCCCGTTCATTTGTCAAGGAAATGCTTGCTTGTTAGTACGGCCTCTTTTTGGTGCTCCTTTTGCAAACATCTCGAGCATTCTGGAGGCCCCGAAGCTGGACTCGTACGCGCTGCACTGCACGTATGAGTGCAATCGTACAGTAAGACTATTAGGTAATGCCAAAGGTTCCTCCTTGAAACAAGAGATTTCGCCGGGAATAATTTTCTTTTTTGCAAAAGACAATGTGCAACCTCGTTGCTTTCAGGTTATATCGCACAGTTGCAACTGACAGCTACAAGGTGTGCGACGCGTGTGATAGAGGAGTCGAATAGTCTTCATCTATATTTTGGACGATATTTTGGATCTATATTTGGATATCATCTTCACATATATAGATATATATAAAAAGCTGGGTCTTTGAGAATGAAAATTTGGGAATTTGACTGAGTGCATCTTAGTCAGGTCTGCAACCTAATGCCAAATGGTGAGGAAGTAGTCAAATGCTTTTCCAAAACAATTTGTTTTGACCCCCCCTCCGTGGTAATAAGGTTTTACTACATGAGTTCAGTACATACACAAGGTGTTCAGATTTTGACAGCCCTGGGACAAAGCTGTAAACACTTTGTTTTTAGTTTCATTTGACTCCAGTGCTTCAGTTTAGAATCTAGAAAGTAGCCAAGCAGGTCCACATCAAATTTGTAATGCTGACCTAACATCCTGGTGCTCTGAAGGCAGAGGGGGGACCCCCAAAAGCATTATTTTTACCTTCCATTGGACTAGAAGGTCTGCAAGTGGCTTCTTCCAACATATCTAGGACATTTGACCAAGCCTAATATATATATAGCGATTGCAACGTTTCAGCTGGTAGGAGGAGGGAGCAGCTCGACACCCGGTCGGCCCCCCGGCACACGTGCGGCCTTCTGTGTGCGCACTCACCAGGTCCGAGTCAACGTTGGAGGAAGAAGAGGCTAAGGAGGAAATGTTATGACAGGCGGGCGTCTCTTGTTACCCACTCTCTGGCCGCTGATGAGGAGCCATCCAAGCAATTTAGCCTGTCTGTTAAAGTGTCAACTAGGAAGAGGTCGAGCGACTCAAACACACACAACTCAAGAGATGAGCATAACGAGGCAATTAGCGTCAACGCTCACTTGCAGCCAAGCTTAGTTCTTTTTTTTTTTAAGAGGCTGCAAAAAGAATCACCTCGTGGCACAAGAAACGTCCGTATCCCACGTACGCTCTGGCCTGTCTTGATTGCCTTGACATGGCCAAGAAAAAAATGTACACGAGGGTGTTTCTGATTAGGTAGGGCCCTTACCCTTCTTTGGCGGGAGGGGGGGAGGGGTAAAAAAGAGTTGAACGCGTCCTCCTCGCAGCCCCCCTGTTCGGCCATTTTTCTTGCATGTGGTTTCTTCTTCGCCCATTTATTTCCACTCGTACGTGTGTGCACACACTGTTTCGAACCCGGGGCTTTGAATAAACGAATTACATTGGTGGGGAAGTGGGAGCTGCAGCTTCGCTCTGTAGTAATATGTATGGCAGGACCGCCTTCGGCAATTAATCATACCACATTTCCGCGCTGCTTGGCAAAAGAAGAAGCCATAAAATCCAGGATACAAAGAAAACGTTCATTGCGGCAGGAAACGCATGTGGAGACGAAAAGAGGCAATAATTTGCATGACTGCCGACATTTTCTCTTTTTTTGCAGGTGGTGGTGGAAAAATGTGGTGCAAAGCGGCGGAAGCCTGAGAAGAAGCAACGGTGGATCAGTGGGGGGAAAAAACGGGGGCCTCTTTGTTCTGAGTATCTGCGCTCTTCATTGTGAGTATCGTGTTCGCCACATTAAAATGCACGAATGATTTCTAAGCAAAAACAAAAGAGAGGAGAGAGACCAGAATGGAAATTCCATATAAACACGCGGAATCGGAGCAATGTCCTTCTGCAGACTTTGGTGTTTGGGCACAAGAATTCGCCAACACATTGTTGGAACATGTGCGGGTCGAATACGTAAACACGCTCTGTGCTTGCGCATGTACTTTTTGGGGGGCAAGTGTAAGAATCTGCCAGAAAATGACTTAAACGAGAGGAGACCTAAACACTATGTTGTGCAATATGGGCGGATCTGCCTCATCGTCAGGAGCACGAAAAGTTCATTAACCATGAGCGATGCTCGGTCCTTTTTTCTCGCCTGACTCTATAAACGCACGAATTCAGACATGTCATTATTAAGGTCCTACGTACCGTCCACCCCTTTATCGACGTAATCGTATTTTGGTTATCTGCACCGTGCGAGTCAAAAAAAAATGTGTTCCACAACTTCCATTGCTCGTCCAGGTCCTCCCAATGAATCATTCAGGGCAGGATTGCTTTTGCAATCATGAGATTGCGCAGAGCGTGCGTTGACCTTGCCTAAGTCCCTCTTTCGCATCGTCTCAGCCATGCATCACATCGAGGGAGGGTTCAGATATTGTCCATATTCCCCGAAAAATGTCTTCAAAGGCCCCCCCTTAAAAAAACACTGACTACTTTCTCACGAAAGATAACACGAGTGAGAAAAGGGCCGTGTTTTGCTTCTTTCTTTCGTCAGCAGAAAAACCGTGCCTTAAAAAGGGTTGGCTTTTTTTGTGCACCCTGCACCTCACCACGTAGGCAGCACTGTACGTATGTGGTGGTGCATGATATCTGCAAATATGAGGGGGGCCCCTTATTCGTTCATGGCGCAGCAGCAGCAGCAGCTTTTTTTTTGTATATAGTACAACGCGACGCCCAAAAGACCTTGAGGAGGAATTTTTCGTATACATGGATGGCGACGGAGATGAGCAATAGAAAAAGGGGTCACGAAGACGATACCAGTCTACAAAGTTTGCCGCATGCATGAGTTCCATTTTTCCCTTCCACCCCGCAAGTACAGCGGCTCCGAATTAAAGGAGGAAACCGAGAACACGGGGGGGTTCCCCTCCACCAGGGGAGTGGATGCGGACGAGCAGCCAAGGTCTGACGTTATGCTGCGCCAATTGTGTGCATTTTTCGCGCGTGTCGTCGCCAATGATGGCCTTTGCATTGCAGATTAGATAACATTTCTCCCTCATTCAGAGCTTTTTGTCTGGGTGTTGGCACAAAAGAGGAAATGGCCTCTTTTGTGCATGAGAGTCAAGGCAAGGGCTTCGATTGCCAGCGCCGAGGAGATGAAGAGGAAAAACCCGACTGCTTGGCACGTAAATGAGATAAGTAAGGAGGAAATTGGCAAATGCCCACGCGCCATTTTCCTTTCAAAATTGCTTGTTCTTCGAGTTTGCGAAATTGACACCACCCTTTATGTCTCCACGCCCACCGTTCCTCTCTTTATTTGGCAAGAGGAAACTTCATAGCTCTTCACAGAGTCCACAGTGCCAAAACGAAAATCAGCACGTGTAACCTTGGAAAAGGAAGAATACGCATGATGAAATGCTTTGGCACTGTCTCGCCAGAGAGCTTGGAAGAATCTGTTTTTGCTGACGTTTGATTGTGTACTCCCGTGATTACATATGAAGCATATAAATTGTGCTCCCACCGCAGAAAAGATACACGTGCTCGACGCCTTGAGCCAAGGTTGGGGGGAAAAAAATGAATTGGGCGTCCAAATAAAGGAGCAACACGCCGGTTGGTCGTCATCGTTTCTTCCTGGTCTTGCAGTAGCAGCATCTTCCTCCAAGCTTGAACGCAGCATCTTCCTCCAGCTTGAACACAGCATCTTCCTCCTCAGCAATATGCTTCCGGGGAGGAAAACCGGAGAAATGAGATGCCGCCCGTCGCCCATCCATTTTATTTCTTAATTAAACCCGAGGAAAAATTCCATTTCACCAGCAGCTGCCACTAAGTAAGGAGCAGGGAGAGAGAGAGAAGCTGCAGACCAACACTCGTGTAGCACTGACATGTTGCTGCTACCACACATGTCAGATGACTGCTGTTTTCGGGGGGAGCTCAATAGCCTGAGAGCACTTTCCTCGTGTCAGAAAGTGAAGTTGACGTGTGTATGCAGTGCGCAGTTGCTTACTTTCTACTGAAAAGTTAACGTGTTTGTGAGGGACTCCGAATGTTCAGAGTTGGAAGAAAAAAGCTACCCGTGCTAAATGCTCGGGGGGAAAAAACTAGGCTATCCTTGCTTTTGAGTCATCAATGAAATTCTTGTTCCTAGACAAGATTGCCAACAGGACCGAAAAATAGCTGATTCAAACGTCAGGCAATTCTCTCCACCTCACTCTTCCAGCATGCAGAAGCTTTTGGAAGTTGCTCAATGTCAACAACAGTCGACACCAGAACCAGGCAAGCTTCATTCAGTCGACATGATGAAGTGAAGAGAATCCCTGATTGAGGCGTCTTCATCGTCTCGCTCGCAACATGAGCGAGAAACGCTTCTTCTTTGACTGGTGGCAAATTCCTCAGATACCTGGCAAGGTCTTAACTCGCACGTAGTAAACTGGGCTGACGACTGATAAATGATCTCCCAATTCTCCGTCTGGCTGAGGAATGTCGTCCTAATAGAGCTGGGATTCTGCCCAGCCTCCATGCTGATGCTACATGACAAATGTTTGACGAATCGCCCCCAGTTGGAACTTCAAGGGCACCAAGAGTTCGCTCAAAATTCGTTACCCAAGAAGAACCGCTCAATATGTGCAGTCGCACTTCGAGGACAGCCCGAAATGACGCATGCAGCATGTGATCTGTCAGGCGGGAAGAAGGACTGGGGAATTATCTGCTTGTCTCATTGGACCGCGTTGACCTTTGAGCATCACGTGGAGACCGTGCAGCATGCGCAGAGCGATTCAGACGCGGCGGTGTTTGCCTTTTTTTGCGCGCGTGGTACTCATATTTGCCTGCCAACTCAAATTGGATGGGTGGTTCATGAATTCCCATTTGGAATGCCTGTGCCTGTCTGTCATGTGGCACAGAATACGCAGACTGTTGCGAAATTGCTGGTTACGTGAACGTGTAAAGTGGCAGCCACCGTGAACATGAGGCCCGCTCTACTGTGTCGGGGTGTAAATGAGACGGCAGGGGCAAAAAACTCGCCCATGCCATATATTACGTATGTCATGTGGATTGAGCCGGCTTGTAAAAACCCCGTGGGGTAGGGGCCTTGACCCGTTCTAGTCTGAGCTAGCTGCATCCCCCCCCTCCCCCCCCCCCCCCCGATCACCCCGGTGTTCAGTGCACACACTTACGTCCTACTTTGATTTAGTAAATTTACTGTCCAAGAACAAAGCCTGTCTGTGCCACTACTTACTGCTGCAGTTCTGCCAGTGCCAAGTAAAATCTTTGCCCGCCAGCGTCACCATGTATTTGTGGCGTGTTCTTCCCCCAGGAGATCAAGTTGACCACTCCTGTGATAAGAGGAAGAAAAAATCTGCAAGCCTCCCCCGACGTTGGAGAAGAAGTAAGCGGCCGAAATCAGTTTTCGCGAGTCTTCGCGCGTGGACAGAATTGGCATGGCTCTTTTGTGCGTGTGTCCCTTTTCTTTCTTCCCTTATCCTGGTTGTTTAGTGTCCATCTGTCCCTTGATCCCTCTCACTTTCGTTCAGTGCGCGTACGCCAGCAACGCAGGGGAGAGATGGGAAGAAGAGATTGGGATCTAACAGTGGAAGAGTTTCCATGGGAAGAAGAGAGGTTATCTTGACGGCCAATCCAATTGCGAAATCACTATGGGAGGCCTCAGTTGCTCGGACAACGCTCAATAACAAATGACATTCGCCTTGGGGGTGGCTGACGCCAGCCCCTAAAGGCAGAGCATTGGCGTCTCGATATGACACGGAGTAAAGTGGGATGTGGACCGTCCCAGACAGAGCGCTCGTTCAGGACTTGTCCCAGTAGAAGCACCAAGGGCGTGGCGAGCGCCGTCAACGACGGCGTGGGCTGCGACGCAGTTTCTTACCTTGTTTCGGCCAGATAGAGGACGGTATCGACCTCGGCCACAAGAGGTCTCTGACCTGCGTCATCCACTGCTGCGTCTCGGTCTCTGATGCCCCAGAGAGGACGAGACTTTGGCTGCCGCCATCAATGGAGAACGCGTACTGGTGGGACCTGACAAAAGCGAATTTCACGACTTTGGTATGACTGTATCGTACGCAGTTATGCATATATGCCTCTCTTAAATTCTTCTGAAACGCTGCGCTTCAAAAGATCTGTAAAAAAAAGAGTAGTCACACAAATCCGACGTTAAAAGCATAAGTGCCTACTGAATTTCACGAGCAGACGAAAGTTCCGACGAGTCAGTTACTACAGGCCCACTCTACTTTATTGGCAGTGGAATTGGGGAAGTGTTTGCAGACACGCTACTCGATTTTCTCTCTTCTTCCCTAGCTTTCGGGTTCCTAATGGGGAAATTCGGCGAATTTTATTACGGCAGCGTAACTAAGAACTTGAAGCGAGAGGAGGCAACTGATTCGGAAACATTATAAAACGCGCACTTATCCGGAACCCATAAAAGATTTCTGCTGAGTGAGTGGCCAATTGTGTTCTTTATGGCCTGGTCTTTCTTCCCCTTGAAGAAGTTATATGTACTTCCGACAGATTGACTGACCTTGATTGAGCTCGATGCAGAGCATGCACGTCTGGCAGTGTGACTGTGGAGAGAGGTAGGCTTCTGTCCTCGTGGTGGTGGCTGGCGTAGATGCGGGCGATCAGGGCGGGACTTTGGTCTACCGTTTCCACGATGTCCAACACCAACCACTGGCGTCGCCAACACTGTACGCAAAAGACCAGAGTTACCAGCCGAATGTACAGATCTGTACCATGGAGCTCTTTGATGAGGGGAATTGTCGTCCCAAAAGGACTTGTTTGTTGCGACAACATCTCTGTCTCATTACTCTCCAATAGAGGGACTGACAATAGCTGTCCCAGTAATCCTTCTGTCATTCATGGAAGAGGAGAAAAGAGCAACCCCAAAGAGCCCAAAGAGGTGGGTGGGGGGTTGAGTGGACGTGGTAGATGGAGACAAAGGGTGTGGCAAACTGTTTAGCTTGTGCCGAACAGACTTGCATTGTTCTTGCTCTAATTATTCTGCACAGCAGCAAAAGAAGCGCTGGTACGTAGAGAGCATTGGTGCATAGCGCACACGGCCTCCGTCACCCAAATTACGTCTCTTGCCGGCACCACAGTGTGCAGTGCACGGAAAAAGAATACACACAAACCGATTAGTTACAACTTTCATAAACCCTGATGCGCATGTACAATGATCTCACACGCCAATTGCCATCGCCGTGGAACAGCTTGGACTCATCCATCGTACTCATGCAACAAATATTTCTTTAGCAGGGTGGAGGTAAGACACCAATCGAAATCACAAGTCCTTTTTTTTTTAGAATTAAGAACCAAACTTTTGTGTATTTGTATTTTTGCTCCAGAATCATCGATTTCGAACACTATCTTATCGTTGATCAGGGGCTGGGTGAATATTGCATAAGACACACTGCACTTAGACATCACGTTTGAAATCTCCTCAACTAAAGACGTGGAACAGGAAGCTGTTTCTGAACAGGGGCTTGGAGGACCTGGAGACAAATTTGGCCATCAAAACTAGATAGACAAGAAATTATATAAATTGAACTGATCCGAACTATCTTGAACAAATTTGAAACTACATCAACGGCACTTACTCCTTCTACTTGTATAGGATCTTGATCCATTTTTTGCACCATAAGGAAAATCAGAAAAAACGAAAAAGATGTACCAGGTTGATCAACACTTTTATGGACCCGATGAAGTCACACATCTTTAGCACAAAATGTTTCTAGTAAGAATGGCTTATATAGCTTATTTATAGATGTTGCCAGAGGGTATGCGCAGAACTGTGGTACTCAGCAACAGTGGGGTCCTCGTGGCAAAGTAACTTCATAAACAGGAGTCAAGGGGGGGTTTCAGGTGATTATGGTGACCAGGCTCCCCTCCTCCGAACCCAGGTTCTTGTGCAGGCACTTTGGGATGAGGTTACTGGTGTCCAAGGGTGCCACTTCCGGTACCTAGATGTAGTTCCCCTTGCTTGAGGTGCTGTGCAATGTGGAGATGACTGTCTGACTCATCATGCTCGGGTAACTCTCCTTCTTGACTGTTTCCCTGATTCAAATTGGAGGAAAAGCCTTGCTGTTTGACCCAAAGTGCCGCAACATTGGCAGGAAATATCTGCCTACCCACATACTTCACCGTAGCGTCAGCAACCTAAATGGGCTTGGACACGTTTTTGAAGACCCTCCTGTAGGGACATTATTCCACACGGCAATCCTTCTTGTCGCTAAACCCCAGGATCATGCCTTTCATCGCTCTCCTCGACTTGTTCAAGATGAACTTCGGTCTCTCTCGAGCCTCTTTTGGAACTGTGCTGTCGTCGACAACTGTGTCTTCCTCATCTCAATCGTCCTCAGGTCCTGGTCAGCCTCGATCAGCCTCTCCAGCGTTGTCCTGGCCATCTTGTACTTTCTCGACAGCTCCGTGCCTGAGCAGTTACCCTTGACCGCTTTGATCTGGGTGTCGACGGCCTTGAATTTGGGCCTGCCTTTTTTTTGAGCAATTAGGGAAATTAAATTTCCTTTTCCATTTCATCGTACTCCAGTTGGCACGGTAAAAAGAAGTGAGCCATTCTAAATTATTCTCGACTCGGATAATGAGATCTCGCATGATGATAAATTCATTACACAGCACGACAGGACTGTCTGTATGTCCTTGGTACGTGCGACACATACATAGGTAGGAAGACGTGTCCGCTTTGAGGTTCTGGTACAAGCCGTACAAAAGAGAAAAAGTGGGTTAGAATGACAAATGGACTGAGACTGTCTCAGAACAATTAAACTTGAGCATCAAGAGAAAGGAGAAGGAGGAGGGGAACGACCAGCATTTTGCCGCCCCCATTCTTGCTCTGGTTGACAGTGAAACTGGCTGCTAACTACAGTGGAGCAGCAGATGTATAGGCTTATGTGTAGGAGAAAGACATGTGGCATCTCTGTCTCACTCTCTTGAGAGAAAAGGAGGAAGTCTGTCTGGCTTTTTCCTCTGTGTAATTAAGCCTTCTTTCTTCTCCACTATTGCGAGTACGAGTATTTCCCTCGCTTCCAAGTCGAGCATGGGAGGGTGGCAAAAAATCGAGGATGGAGGAGAAATAAGAGGGAGCGCGGGGAGAAGTTTTGGCCCCACCAACTTTTGACACTGTGTTTGCCCCCTCTCCGGGCGGCTTTTTTTGCGCAGAGCTACAGAGACGCGCACAAAAGAAGAGATTTCATTCTTCTTCCTCTTCTGTTCCATCACTCACTGCGGAGAAAGTTGTCAGGGATGGCTTTTTCTTCGCCTCATGAATAGCACAGAATCGTGTGGCGTATGGGAATGCAGAGACGGAAAACATTTGCACTACACGTAAGTGCAAGCACAAACTCCGGGTAGAGACGTGTCTCCATGTACGTACACAAAAGCATGAGCGGGGAGGCTTTCGCAGCGTGGCGTAGTGACGTTGAAAAGGAGACAAAGTCTTCCATATGGAACGCAATTACGTCAGCACATGCATATGACACATCACATATCCGTGCGTGGGTGAGCTGATCAAGGTCGTCGGGCATCGACGACGGCGCAGTGCGTCACAAACGCCGACGTGGAGGGACTGACGTACCTGTTTGAATACATCTTCCTGTATGAAAAGGTGGCCTGCACCGAACGAAACGTTTTAGTCACCCTTGGCTAAGTCTGCTCTATAAGCATCAAAAGGACACATCTCATCTTATCCCTCCCTCTCCTCTCATATATCCCTACTGAGAGCGGACGTGATGAGAGCAGCCAAGGCTTTCCAATTTGCAACCGACTGTGGGCTCGATGGATGATGGTGGAGTGAGAGAGCGAATCCCCCAGGAAGATGCTAATGACGGGATGTCAGGTCTGCGAGAACAGTGAGCACCTCCCGAATGTACGACTACCCACGGATCTCCAGAGACTGACAACTGCACGCTTTTCAGTCGTATCAATGATACGTTTATGAGCACGCACGCAGGAGTAAAGCGGCAGACCACATTACTCGTACAGCTGTACTCATCATGCTGAAAAGAAGAAAGCTTCACTAAGTGCGAAGAAGCCAACGCATAACTGATGGTAGTCTTACTGGGATTTGTCGGGGGAAACCATTATTCCAAAGAAATGAATAGATGAGGAAGTGATGCTTGTTTCTGTTTTGCGTACTGCAGCCTCTACAGAAAGTATCGTGCGTATGCATGGCGTGGGTGAGGAATGGAAAAATTCATACCCAGACATGGCCAGGAGAGTGGAAGCTCCTATGACGGGAGTCGTGGTAATTTTGGCTGAGACCCATCTAGAATGAACCGTTCTACTGAACGCCAGAGTGAGCACAGCCTCACACTCGAATGTGTTGCAAGGTTTATTACACGTGAGAACGTGGTCTCTTTCTGCGCAAATTCAACATCAGCAGGCCTGCGGGATGCGGGATGAAATCTTTGTAATCTGCATCGGAAAACTGATATAGCTTAACACACACATACGACATGTGTGCCTAAAAAAATGGAGCAGAATGGGGAAGGGAATTTCAGGCATGTGCCCGTACTGACGAAGCAGAATTTCTCCCTTTACCGTGGCACGGGTATGTCGCCTGAACCCACTCTGCAATGTGGGCCAACCTCAGCTTTGAGCAGAAGAAAGCTGGAGAACTTTGGATAGGAAAAGTGGTATGACGGTGGATGGTACACGGGGTGTTCCAAAAAGATTTCTCCTTCCAATGTATCGTCAGCCAGTTTGGCCAACTTGATGGCCAGCTTTTCTGAGCGTGGTGCATCTCCTAACGCAGTATGACGTGACAATTTCCGGCGTTCACGTCGATGTACACTTTCGTACAATATTTATGACACATTCGCCGCAAACCAAAAGAAAAAAAAAAGGCAATAGTTGTTTTACTGATATGGTTTATTTTTAGGAGGGTTTGTACTAGCAAACTTTTACCGTTGTACGGCAGTACTGTTGCTGAACGACACAAGCACAGCACTGGCACTATTATGACGACGTGGAACGAAATCAGCTCTTGGAGAAGAGAACGCACGACTAAGTTATAACGGAGTTAAGCCAAGACGAAAATTTGTCCCAAGACGCAGGAAGATGGAGAAAAGTTGGAGAACTTTTAGTACACAGCTCCTGGGTATGTCGTACGTTATAGTACACACGCAACTGTGTACGTACGTACGTAGATCAACGCAGCCGTGGCTCACGAGTATGGATACGTGTACACTTAGTACGTTGGCTGAGCTATGGAGGTCCTACTAAAACATATGTGCGTCTTCAGATACCGGAAGACGATTACCCGATTAAGCCTGAAAGTTCTCTGGCTTTTGCCTCTTGAAAGAGACTTTTCTTTTCTAAGCTACCGAAAACTTTCTGCCGTCTTGGCAAAATAATAATCATGATCGAAGGAGGTCTTCAAGACGGCGGAGCCTGACTAGCTCAAGGTAAAAGACAGCAGAAGTTAATAGGACTGAGCAGAGAGATAGAAGAAGGCTCTGTCTTATCGATCGCCCAAAAGAAGGGAGGATGTGTCTATGAAGGATCAATTACATTGCAATTCTATCGGAAAGAGGATTGCACTTCTCTCTCTCTCTCTCTCTCTCTCTCCTTCCTTATGTACGATATGTACAAGTACAGAGACAACGACCCGCTTTTCTCCCTCTCTCTCTTTCTTCCCCTCTCTATCATCATCCCCTGGGGGCCATTTCGCACCAATCGAGGCTGCTCCGCTCTCGTGTGACCTCGCAAAGTTGCCGGAAGAAGGAAAACTGAGTGTGCTTTCTTTCATCCCAGTTGCAATAACTTTTCCAGCTATACGCGATTTGTCTGGAGCAGCCGATCGGCCTGCCCATCTGCATCATGGTGATGCCTGCAAATAAGCGCCAAAGCCTCCGACTGCGCCATTGGTGTGTCAGTGACACCTACGCCCACCCACCCCTCCAAAGTCACTCACCCCGGTGTAACACGGGCTGCACAGGACACCCTCCCTGCTGTCTGACCCCTGCTTTGGGAGCCTCCTCAACTTCTTTCACCCCTCCTCTCAATCCGTTTCAATATCAACATCACATCACCATCTTCACGGGCTCGTTCTCTCAAGTGAGATGGCTCTTTTCTCTTCCTACTCTTCCCCTCCGCTGGTCAAAACAACCCTTCTGCTGGAACTCCAGCCTACATTTCTTCAGAGAAGAGATAATGTGGGCAGGCTGACAGTCCACAGAGGAGGGATTCCGCCGTCATCAAAGTGCTCAATTTACCAGAACTGGATGTTATAACAGTGAAACGAAAGCTGTGGGCAAGACCGCGGAAAAGTAATTATTTCCTGAACAAAAAGTGCGTCACGTGATCTGGTTCTATCCTCTTTGAGGATAGGCTTGGGATAGGTGAGCTCCAAGAAGCCTCTGAAGGCTCCCTTTCCCCCCTCGAAAAGGAGATAAAAGAAATTACTTATTTTCTTGAATATGATAGTTTCCATAGAGCCTCCAACTTTGTAACAGATGCGGACAAAAAAGGACTTCCTTGTCCCTTTTTTTAACTTTTTGTACGCATTCCGCATTTTCGGGACCAAGAGGGAAAAGGCAGGCAAAGCCTTAAAGTGTTTAACGCTCCTGAAAATGAAACTCAAAAAGAGGGGGAAACTCAAAGGATTTTTTCCTTTAAAAAATACTTACGTGCGTGTGGAACCATAGAGCTGTGGAGTACGTACGTACATTGCATATGATATGCTACGACGACGTGCACAGCTCATACAATGACATTTGCTCCCTCACCTTTCTCAGTAGCCTGGTTCTCGACTTTCCCGCTGAGACGAGAGGGTTGTGCTTGACCTGCAAGTAGCCCTTCATCTTGTGGTCGCTGGGTCCCTCGGCCATGATGACGAGCAACTTCAGTTGGCTCTGGTGGCGACGACGTGTTAGCTGTTATAACATTTTGTTGTTTTCGTCGAGACTAGCTTCGCCCTGAACAGTGGCGACTGGAAAAAGAGGCCGTTGTCCGGGAGATTGAACTATGGTGACGACGGACTCTTCTGAAAAAGGGGGGGAGGGAAATATGGAAATGCTATTCAATACATGTACCGAACACGTACAGGCTTTGGGCTCTTTGAGAGAAAAGCATAGGGGGAGGGAAAATAATGTATTTTCGTTTGCCTCAGGCTCCAACCCCTTGGTAAAAGCTTATCGGACGTGAAAAAGCCCAGGGATTTCACTGAGAAGAGGGGTAAAACTGCATTTTTAAAGGAGTGATGAATAATGTTGGACATTTTAGCAAACATGTCTAAGGAATAAAAAAATTACAGTCACCGTCATTATATGCACGTTGATGTCTCACTTTTTGCTTAGGTTATAAGCTTTTCCTCCTCCCTTTGCTATAAGCGCCCCCCCGGGGGGGGGGGGGGTGAGAAGGGGTTAGTACGACTAAGTACGCCAAGGGATTCCCTTCAACCAGAGGCTATTTTATACGACAGGAGTCCTGATATATTGGCATGGCTCGGGTCAAGGCTGTAATCTGCCCTCGGAGGCGTTATGGATGTGTTAAGCCCGGCGTAATTGCGGAAGAGGCTTCTGCACCGACGACACCGACGGACACAAGAGCATCACTCGAAGGAGTCAAGGTTAGGCAGAAAAAGTTGGGCATTTGAAATTGTAGTAGTCTCCTCCCATGCGTCCGACAAATCCCATGCAGCGTCCGCAAAATTAATGATCACCATGACATGGTCACGCGAATTAAGCTTGGCTAGGGTTCCCCCCTGACTCAATAGGACCCTTATCTATGCGAAGCGCGTCCTCTCGACACAATGTCCAGAGCTCCTCTGTTAATACTGTCCATCTGGCAGACAACACCATCCGGGCGAAGGTCAACGAAGTCATTTTCGTATCTGGGACAAGAGCAGATATTAAGGATATTTAGAGAGCAGAAGAGGGGAAAAAAGTGGTCGGAAGTTGGCCAAGTCCCACAGGTAGATGAAAAAGAGCCAGAAGAGGAAGGAAAAAAAAAAGAAAAACCATTTGTTTAATGAGCCAATCTCAGGATGTAGTAGTAGTTGGGGTTGGATCCTATTAGAGAGTTGCCCTTCTTTCCTGGCCTCATCGAGAGGGGCAACATAGCCAAAGAGGAGGCTGAAAATGGCTTCATTACCAACGCAGCTTTGTGTGCTATAGGACCAGCGGGCGAAAATGAAATACATTCATTCGGTGGTCGTTTCTATCCCGCCAACAGGGGGGGAGGGGGGGAATGGGATCACTATCACGGATATGCCACGACATTTTCGCTCGTGACCGCAAAGAGACAATGGATTGAGGACACCAGTGAAAGCAAGAAAAGCAATCTCAGAGGGGCTGGAACCATGTATAAGCGCAGCATGACAATGACGAAACGAACTTCACCACGCCGTGCCAGATGCAACGCGACGTTTCAATCGACTCGAATCCTGCAATGGTAATTAGCCAAGGCAGGAGGAAGCTGGGGATGAGCTCACAGTGACGGCAGATTAATTGTCGCGCATCAAAGCCATTTGTTAGACCCGCCTGAAATGCGCGACACCCCGGAGTCTCACCCACGTGCGCACCGCGTCCACGTCGGCGCGTGCGTGCGTGCACAGGGTTACAGCTCATTGAATGGCGGACGACGATGACTTCTCTTACCTGTCCGACCCTCAGCTATTGCGTGGCAGACACATGGTCCAACCATGAATCACTTTCACTCAGCCCCCACCAACGACGTGCCCCAGTTCTTGCCCGGCCGGAAATCAGGAGAAAACGAGTGCTTCTTCCTCGGCTGCTCATTCGAGACTCTCCGGCTTTTCCTTTGCCTTAAGAGAAGGTATCCTTCTCTCTTTCTCTGTTTTCTCTCCCTCCTTTCTCTCCTCCACCCCCACTTCCCTCCACTCCCCCTCCTTCTCCGATCTCAAAGGCTCCTCTGAGGACGCTACACTAGACAGTTATCCAAATATAAGAGGCCTTTGATATTGTGAGAGAGAACATTTTTTATGTGAGCAGATTTGACTGGGCCCCTCACTTTTTTCCTTTTCGAAGTTGCCAGCATGGCGTAAAAAAGTTGTGTGTGAGAGTTGTTGGACAAAGTGATATCCTCTCGACGAGAAACCACCGACGTATACGACGTCGTAGCGATCACAGAGGGGGCATTTCAAGTTCTCTCTCTCTCTCCAGATCGATGGTGGAGTCCACGTCGTTGACTTTGTCAATCCCTGCATGGCTGCCGGCTGCCGGCTGCCGTCCAGACTGTCGGAGAGGCCTCACCGCAAGGCGGTCACTCTGTCTTCTGAATCATTTATGTGTCTGCGAACGTGGGCATCCCAAGCCATTGAGGCAAGAGACTTTTACAGCTCTTCTTCTCTTGATATTCTTAAAAAAAGTTACGGCTCTTTCCCACCAGAGCTGGCGTTCCCGTTGGAAATCAACTTTTTGCCTTGGAGAAGCAGTGTTGTGTGCGTGCGTGTGTATGCTCATTGCTTCCTCCTGTTTATGCTGTCGCTGCGACTACGTTCTGTACAATGTTCATAACATAGTAAATCCTTTCTCCAGATCATGCTTGTGCAAAAAAGTCTGCGTAAAGTCCCAGTAGCGCTCTCGCTTACTGTATTGTCAAAATTTTATTTCTCGGCGATAAAAAAGATGCTTGCTTTCAGTTGGAAAAGAAAGGAGAGAGTCCCAATTTCAAGACGAGCTGAAAGCAAGGACACATTTCATCTTGCTTCTCTACTGTCACAGTCATCTTTTCTCTACAAGTGTGCGAGTGGATGCGTGGGGTGGGTCGGAGGATGAAGAAAATGAGTCACTTGGGTCAGTTGGAGACAAGCAAGATGTGGAGAAATTCAAAAGTCCTGACAGCGCGTTCGTCGAGCCAAGACGGGTATAGTTTATCCCCCACTCTCGCTGCGTGGGGTCCACTTCTGTTGCTCGAGGACAGTGCGTATCACGATCCCTATGCAGTAACATGCTAGAAGCAGTAGGATGCAGGCAGAAGAACAACTTGGGCAAAGACATGCTAATATTCGGACCGGGCGGGCAAACAACACATCTAGACTGTGCGATAAATCGTATCGATATCGAACACCGCCATACTTGAAAAATATCGAGTATCGCGATATCCACAGACTACAGTTGGCGATATCACAGCCACCGCAGGGTCCTTGGGCAAAAACTTGTTTGAAGTGCTATAGGTACCTTGAACTCTCCGATAAAGACCAATAAAGACTACCTTCAGATACATTTAACATCAGTTTTACAGACTAAGATTTACCACATGGTCATTTAATGTGAGTGCCAATTTTCAGAAGAATGGTCTTATTGTGAGACCTGACAGATTGGCTGACATCATTAGAAAAACAAAAAAAAAGAAAATGTCGTCTATACTTTTGGGGCTGGAAGTGCTCGTCCTGTGCTCCAAATCGCTCCAAATGGCTCCGCCTTCCTGATATACACTGTCTGGCAGGTGACACCAACAATGCGTGTTATTGTGCGGATGTCCACTCTGGCATCAAGAAGATCAGACAGGCGCTGGCTTCCTCAGCACTCGTCATTGACTTTTGTGAAGAATGACTGTACAATGAATGACTGTAATGTTTCTTATTGACGAAGCTCTCAGGAACTTTTGAAAGCTGTGTGATTGGTTCACTGGATGCAGAAAAAGCTGACCTCGAAGTTTCTGAAACGAACAGACCAGGAGCCAGCGCGGCTCTTACAGTTTCTAGGGCACCTTAAACCCACGGGTCAACTGTTAACATTTTGAAAAATCCCAAATCCCAGTTTTAGACATCTTTGCAACAGTGTCATCATGACTAAACGTCAAGCAATTAATTGAGCATTCGACATATCGTTTTCATGCATTTAAATCGGTATCATGATATTTGGTGTCTGTAAGTCCAATATCGCGATATCGAAAACGTTGGGATATTGCACAGTCTTATTATACAGTACGGTGAGGTACCCGTTTTCGGACTTGATGCCCTGATTCGCAGCTCTGCTCTGGGTCGGTCGGTCGGTCGACACTGCGTGCATACATACCAAAGGTAAATATGCGTGGTGCGCAGTGAGCTCGTACATAGATTATACCGCTGCCAAAGCTTTCTTGCCTGAGCGTAACGGTAATTTGGCTGTGCCACGATTTTCCCACGGCCAAATATGTAATCGCAAGATTGCATCCTAGTCTTGACTGTATGATAAAGGCCCTGATCCGAGGTTGGCCTACTTTTGTCGTTGAAGGAGAAAGGTAGCAAAACGTCGAAAGCTTCGATGGAGTTTTGAGATGCATGCAACGCGCACAAAAGAGAGACGTTCTGACAGGCTTTTAGTAGAGGGATTTGCATCCATCCATCAGTTGATTTCCGCACGTACGTTTAAGCTGACGTGCACATTTTGGAGCAGTCTATGTGGTGCGCGTACACGACGCGTACGTGCGCATATATTTATCCAGTGGTCGCTTACGCGCTTCGCTGGGCACGAAGGGTGGCAAAACTATAAAGCGTCCGTTTGTCTGTGTCTCCTACCTCTGACAACCTCTACAAATTTGCCATTCACGAAACGAAAAGAGAGAGAAAAGACCATTGTTGGGTAATCAGTTTCAGTAAATTCCTCTAGGTATTGATATCTAAGAGCAAAGTAAGTGTAAGTGATAAGCCTCAAACTTGAAGTGACCCGTATGGTGAAAGACTATGTTTTGACTAAGTTTAGCCAGGCCAAGGCCAAAAAGCAGCTGTGCTTTTAGATTCTTAGAATGTTGAAATGTGTTAGTTCCTGAGATCTCACACCATCAATTTGTGACAGGTCAAGGCCTTGATGTCATCTCTTTCAACTTGAGTGGAGATTGTCGAGATGGTGAAATCTTTTCACCCTACAAGCTCAGGTAGAGCTCACATACAAGATTTGCCCGACAAACTTATGAAAACACATTGCATCAAGTCATTCACATTATCACCTCTCCTATACTAAACAATACAAAAATGCAAAGAGTTCTTCAACCTGAGTCCGAGCAGTCACTCTACTCTGAAGGCAAGTTGTATGATAATGTCATTGTAGCAACAAAGTTGATGGCGAATTTGAAGTGGAACGAAAGGCCAGACCTGTACTTCTGTACCTTAAAAGCACTTTGTTCTCACAAAATTGCATTCAACATGGGGCTCAAGAGACCTTAAGAGGTGACATTGCCTTAAGCCTAATGTACAGGCACTGATTTAAACAACATCAGTGTAATGCTGCAATTTCCTGTGAAGGTGTTAATTTAAGCAACATTACTGATGCGCCAAGTTCATCAGTTACAGACAATCTTTAAGGCCTTAAAAAACAGCATGCATCGATTGACGTGACACAGTATGAGGAAAGCCTCATTTTTTCCCTTAAAACTACCTAAGCTACCCTTTAATATTTTACCTACTGTAGTAGCCGGGTAGCCAAATGACCACCGTCAGGGCCAGATTTAGGTGTTTGTCCAAGTTAGAAGGTTGTGGCAAAACAAGGTACAGTGAAATCCGGATATAGTGACACAGTTTGGTCAAAGTGAATTTGTTGCTATGAACGGGTTGTCACTATATCCGGATATCACTATATCCGGATGTCACTATACCCGGGTTTCACTGTAATGTTAGTTCTTATGTGACCCACTTATTTTCTGTTCGACTGGTTTTGAGTGTTCTCTACAGTGCTGATTGCTAATTCAACATTTTGCTATTTTCGTTTCTACCATCTGGTCCACCCGCTCGAAACATTTCTTCATAATTGATAGTGAAATTCATTTATAGCTAAAAATTGGAAGTGACTATTCATATCATTGGTCTATAATATATATCATATGCCAAGTTAACATCACAGAAGGTGAAGTTTTGCGTCATCTTTGCTTACCGTTTTCAGAATTTCTCTTCTCATTTTGTGATTTTTGTTTTTTCTCAAATTTTTCCATTATCTCCGATTTTGGCTGGTTCTCAATGTTTTTTTTTGCTAAGGACTTGTTTAATATCAATCGCCACTCAAAACAGATGACGTATGCTAATCACGAGATAGAAAATATTGTCTTCCAAAAAAGTTATGATTCACCCATACTTGCTTTTCACATCTTAGGGCACACTCATGAAGGTCACTTCCATTCGCGTGACAAATTCAAATGCAAGTTCTGGAATGTTACGTATTTTCGCCTGTTAGTGAGGAATCAAAGGTGCTTCCTGTCGTCAAAAGTATCATACGTCTGAACAAAGTGTCCCTTTCATATATCTTCCTAGCGCTTTCACGCTACCTACCTTCGTTGGGTAGAAAGAGAAGCAAATATATGCAGCACTTTGTGCGTGTGTAGTGTTGACGTACAGACAGACAGACAGACTGACAGACACACATACGGCCCTCGCGTGTTATGAAAAAGAGACATGTCACACCGCAGATGTATTTCGGATGTAACAGACTTGTCTTGGGCTTTCCGTGATCACTCCTTCCGTCTTCGCTGGACTTCGCCTTGGAAATACGAATATCAGCAGGTTCCACACCTTGTCCTTTAGCCCACTGCACCAAGTTGCGCTTTATTGCATCTGCGTCCTCGCCGTCCGCATAGTCCTTGGGCTCGATTTTGCTGATCCCAGCAAGCAAGGAGATGCAGTGCAACGGCTGAAAATGAATCAGTGAAAAGTGACAGTGCCACGAGCTAAGAATGAGTCTCTTACAGAAACGTCAGTGCCGTCTTGCATATGTTAAATACAGCCCTGTTGCATTTCTTGATTAGCAAACAGCCGCATCAGGCATTGAGTGTCTCCACCATCGCCTGGCATGGTGGAGGCACTCAGTGATCTGATTCATTAACTTTTGTGCCAGACCTACTCAATATGAAGCATAAATTAATGGATGGAGTTAGCTTTGGAGCAATTCTCCACTTATTTACCAAATCTCCGATGACTTCTCTTCACTGCACGTGAGATTTCGCGACTGTGCGGAACGTCTTCAGCTTCCTCCTCCATCTTGGTCTAGCATAACAGGAAAAATCCATTATTATTTGTAGTCCAGCTGGAACTTAGGACCAGGACCAGTGGTCCAGCATTTGCAATGTTGCACTGCCAGCTCCATAGTGATGTTGGAAGCAGGAATAAAATTTGCTTTCTTACCCAACAACAGCTGTGGTGGCAGGATCCTTGGCCATGGAGGACAGCTGAGGCCACGAGAGTCCGTGATACACGAGGCGCCTCATCTGGTAGTTCTCTGGTACGCACAGCAGATTGCAAAGCAGCATATTCATCAAGTCCGTGGTCTGGAATGAAGAGCGACATCGTACAAATCAGCTTACTCTTGCTAGTGAGCATGCATTTATGTCACCACCTTTACATGAAATCGTCGTTATGAACCAACTAACTACGAAATTCAAGCAAATTACCCTGGCACAGCGGATGTTCAAAATGCCAGAGGTCCCTTCCTTAGACTTCTTCACTCCCTCGTTAGAATATGTCTTTCGACCCGCGCTCTACGCCCGCCTGACTGAGAGCATCGGTGTCGGTGTCGGCGGCGGCAGCCTCCTCCTCCTCCTCCACCCTCCTCGTCAAGCCCCTAATTCTGCAACAGGACCTTGCTGTTTGTCTACGAGGGGCAGAGAGAGGCAACCAAAGATGCAATGACGGCTGAGAACGAGGGGCTGAGCGAGACCCAGTATCTGGGCTTCTGCCCCTGATAAGTGGGATGTTCGGCGACGGCATTGAAGGTTTTGTTACGACTCAGCTTGAGTTTACAAAAAGCAACATCAGCTGAATGGAGCAGCAGCTGTCGTCTGCCCAGCAGCAGAAGAAGCTGGAGCTGGCGCACACACTTCCTAGGCGCAGAAAGAAGCGTTATTCCATAGGCTGTGACGTCACTTAAAGAATAGGCACGGAAAGAAAAAAAATACTTCCACCCAACCTCAACTTTGTATGTCGCGAATTCCTCTGCCTTTCTGTTACTTCTTTGGTCAATAGAAGACATTTTAATTGCAGTCTTCAATCAAGCATGCATTCTTGGTTTTGAGTACAGCCGAATGATATCTTCTGGTTCTCCTGGAAATACTTTACCTAGTCACAAAATTAAATTATGTGTTTAAATTATATGCTATAAAGGGGCTCGGATTGATCTCACATTTTAGGAGGTCGTAGTGTGGAATGTCTTGTATTAGCCAAAAAAATTCAGCTCAATCAGAGACACTTTTATAACATAGCATGTTTGGGACTTGGCTATGTACTGTCTATACATAAGTAGTAAAACTTCAAATTAAAAGTGTAGATAATAAATCATTTTTTTTTAAAAAAATGAGACTTGTACCAGCTACGCCAGTGTCTAGTGCCCATTTTCCACCGTGAAAATCCGAAGTTGAAATTTTTGAACTAGCCTCATATGTATACTTGCAATACTTGTGCTTTGGAAGCACAAAGAAGCCCGATTTGAATTTTGCTGCGTTGGGGTCATGACGACCCGAGGGGGGTCCCGAGGGTCACGCACTATCTACGATGCAGAAGTCGGCAAAAGGGTGGTTGCCGGCCTCTTTCTTTACTCTAGAATAGATTGGAGAATCTCGGCACCATTTGCACCACCAGTCCCCTCCCCCCGGACCTTTTGCAACACAACATGACAGGAATGACTTCACCAAGATCACAGCGTTTGTGACAGTGTACACACAAGTTTGGTATATGCGACACTCATTTGTCCGAGCCGTGCATAGAATAGTGATTTATCAGTTCTTTTGTCCTTGTCTTTTTCTTTATCTTCTATCGCTTGCTAGAGTGTGTTACCCATTGTCCCTCTGTTTCTTGGCAATGGTGGTACTACAGTGCACACGTCGAGGTAGCGTTGCCAGTGATCTTTTGAGTCCCGGGACGATAGATGGCGCCACGAAAAAGGGGGTGCGAAGCAGGTGCTGCCAAGCAAGTGTTGTAGCTACGGCGAGAACTGGAACTGGCAGCCGTGGAGAAGCACGCAAACGGCAGCTACCTGCATTCATTGGCAAAGGTGCAGAAGACGACGGGCAGACGATTTCAAGCAGGAACCTGTGGAAAAATGCTCATTTTTATCCCAATCTTCAGCTGAAGGACACGTATTACGTTCGTAGCAGTTCCATTCTGCACTGCTGACATCAATTCTTTTTTCACTCTCTCGAGAGCAGAAAAGCTGTAGAATCTATGCAACCTGCATAAGTTTACACAGTCCGAGACCTGTTGAAGCTTCGGTTGCATTGAAATCCCTCATTAGATGGCTAAAACTCTGTGGTCGTAGTCTCGAACTTTCCTTTGTTATATCAATCATTAAATTTAAGAATACAGTGCATCCTGAATCTTTGATACGCATGTACAGCAAACATGATACGACCCCTCAACTTTCTTGGATGAATGAAACGTTAGATTTGGATTGGAATCTGGTGAGGTGTGCCCATGGAGCTGGGTGGAAGAATTTGGAATCTGGTGCTCGCTTAAGGGATCAAACATGGGGCCAATGTTGACCCTCGAAAAAGACCCACTACATAAGCATATTTGGTACTTGTTTGCAATTCATCAGACTCTGCCAACTCGACCAACACATCCGAACAAAGTATCAACCCCTGTGCATCCACGGTTAATGGAATTTGCCGGAGTGCGCCGGAGATTCGAAATAAAATGACTTGAAAGTTCGAAATGGTGGGGTAATCAGATAATAAATAATTGATATGAGGATCATCAACATCATGGAAGACTATTCAGAATTAAGAACATGTTGAGATAACTCTGCGTATGAAGTTCTATGTTTGAGATGGTCACCCAGACATTTCAGATGAATAAAAAGAGGGGAAAAGGGAACCTGACAGCAAGACCACCTAGTTTATTAATATTTTATCCTGTACGTATGTAGGATTATTGTTCTGCTATGCATAAAGTGTGTGCAATGCGTAGGGACTCTCTACGCATCTCCCCGCGAGTGTTTAAACTAAGATGTCCGTCGTAAGTACCTCAACGTGGCCCTAGTAGATAACGTGAAGGTCGTTCACGCATTCAACAGGGTCAGCACCTCCTCCACGCACCCACCCACACGCACACGCACACCCAGACACACATCACACACACACCCATGCGCGCACGCACACACACACACACACACACACACACACTCACGCTTTGAGGTTTGAGCTGTCACCCATGGTTGCTAACGTCAGTGACATGTTGAACACCACCTACCCACACTCTTTTCGCCTGTCCGAAAAAGTGAGCCTGATAGTTGTCTGGTCGGGATATACACATACAGAGATGTACACCGGTACAGATATACAGCGAGTTCTAAAATAATACGTTCGAACAACATCGACAAGTCAAGCTAACTGAAAATCGATCCTGCCGTAGCCTAGAATCTCTCTTACGGGGAAAAAGTTGGGAAAAACATTTACAGAAGAAATCAAATTATGCCTGTGGAGGAGAGCAAAAAGTTAAGAGTCGAAATCGCCTGTCAAGCAAATCTACTTTTTCTGAGGTGCGGTATTTGTGTTTTTGCATTTCCTTGTCACATCGCTCTAAAATTTCGTCCGCAACGACAGCTTTTCAAATACTGGGGGGGGCAAAGAGGAGGAGGGCAAGCAAATTTGCATGTTGGGAGGAGGATTTTAGGGCGCAAAAAATGTCGCTCAGACAGCTCCAATAAATAGTAAAGATAAAGAGGAAGAAGGAGGAGAAAACTACTTTATCGTGTCATGCAAGCACACTTCACAGTAGAAAGTATTCACAATTGGACGGTCTGCGTGCAATGCAAATACATGTTGCAATTAGCCCGAGTTCCAGCACGCATGAGATCGAAGCAGCAAAGTTGTCGGTTGTTCATTCAGCGCAGTCAGTCCTAACTTGGCTTAGGAGAGACGACTAAAGAAGGCTTTAGACAGTGGAATCGCTGGATCAACACCCAATGTTCTCTCCTTCCTTTTTTTACACCGTCATGTTAAGCGATTCGTTCGTTGTTCTCCTTTTTTTTCTGTCTCTGCTGTCCTGCAGGACCTGAGTCACGTTGCACAGGTTCAGCGTCCTCCCGACAAAACTGTTCGTAACCGTGCATACGTTGGACTATGGATAAAGAAAAGAGATCGCTGCTCTCGCTCTCCCACACGTCGCTGGCTGGTTCGCTCTCCTATTCCCTTTCGCTCGCAGGAAAGCCATGAAAATCCCTCTATCCTCTGGATTATCCTGGGATCTCCAGCAAAGCCTTCCAAGTTGTTCCATCCTGGGGCAAGGGGGGGGACTGTGGGGAATTGCTACCGCCTTGTGCTGCGCCCTTTCAGCTACTGCTATCATTTAAATGCTCTACATGCAAAGTTCCTTATGACGGCCCGTTTCCTCGGCATCCTCGTCATTTTGTGGCACATATTGCACCAATCAGAGAATAATATGCACGTGATGGGTGCTGTCATTGCGACGCGGAGCGTCTGGTCTTGCGGGTAGGTGGAGTGCGCGAGTGGAGGGAGCCCAACTTTGCTCCATTTGAAACGTTGCAGTCCGTATGCACAATGAACACCTCCGGCCGGGCTGTCTTATGCAGCAGTGAAGGAATATGGAGCAGCACGTGTACCAATCTATACGTGGTGCACAGTGCGTCGTCGTCCAACGTCCAAACTCTCTCTCCTCTTGCAGAGCATCCTCCACCCCGATAGCGGGTCGATCTCGCCTAAGCTCGAACCAAAAGGAGAGCGAGCGTGGTGTGCAGGACTTCCAGTAGTCGAAGCAAGAGAAGGTAGTCCCTTCCATAGTATGTACTAGCATTACTGGTACTCTTAGTACGTCCCAGTAGTGAAGAGAAAATGGAAAATACAGAAGTTCGAGGAAAAGAGGCTATGCGTAGTGTGCGTTACGTACTACATAGACTGGAGGGGGGACGACGAGAGAGAGAAAGAGGAGAACAGAAGCCGCACTGCCACTGCTGCTATCGCCGAAAAACCGGAGAGAGAGAGAGAGAGAAGTCTTTCTGCTTTGCTCTGCTGCCTTCTTCTCCCCTTTCTCTCTCTCTCTCTCCGCGTGTGTGTGTGTGTGCATGTGCGTGCGTGCGCTCGACGTATGTAGAGAGGACTTGGACTGCTTGGTGCTGCAGCAAGGCGCAGTGGGGGGAAAAGAGAGTAAGAAGAGGGTGAAAAAAGAAAATTCTGAAAGTTCGATGGAAGCTCCGTCGCCCACCAGAGGATGGATGTCTCCCGCGGAAGCTGCTGGGAAGGGGGGGAAGACGATATCGTAGCAGCAGACGCGCTAAAAAAAATAGAGGAACAGAAGTTAGGGGGAGAGGTGAAAATGTGGAAATGTTGTGTGCATGTTTTCCCCCTGGCTTTACACTGTGTGGCAAATGAAAAACAACTGGTCGAAAGCTCGGTCGGTCGGAGAGAACCGTCACGTGTGCACGGTGTGCCGGCTGCAGCGCCAGCGAGTGCGTCGTGTGCGCCCAGTACACGCCTGGCCAAGAGGTACTCGGGAGTGTCCCACCTCAAGTTTGTATCATAGAGATGGAGCTATCTTGATTCAAGTTCGTATCACAGAGATGGAGCAATCTTGATTCAAGTTCGTATCACAGAGATGGAGCAATCTTGATTCGGCCGAGATCTCTTCATGAACACGAGTTATCCATCGTGTACGTGCAGTTCATTGTCCTCCGGGTCGGTGCATCCTCTCTACATAGAGGCTCGTCCCGTGGAAGTAGTGATGGCGTGAAAAAAGGAACGTTGAAGAGGAACTCGATTGATCAGAGAATTTCCTCTTTTTGTGAGAACTCGACTGCTCAGTTGTATGAAAGGGACGTCGGAAAATTCATGCCCTCATCAATATTCATGCAGCGGTCTCCTCGGGCACCAAAAGTTGATAAGATCCCACATTTTTTTCGTCCTGGCTCTTGGGAGAAAGATAGAGAAGGAGAAGTTTCTTTGCCCAGAACCTTCTGTGAGATTCGACAGTGGCGTCGATGAGGCGACCCCTGCCAATTCCGCGTGAGAGCTATCAGGAGTGTGGCAGTTCCATACGACACATTTGTCTCCGGGACGTCTGCAAGTTGCTCACTTAGGTGGGTTGTTGCAAGCGCGCGTTCACACGTGTTAGTTGGAAATGCATTGGGAGTTGGGCAATGATGTGTTTCCGATACGTCGCCGTTCCCTGCCTGTGTGGTCGGAAGTTGCGGCAAGCCGCCATGTCGATGATGGGACCATCAGAGCACTCACGCACATGTGTTCACGCGTGCGCGCGCGCCGCCGCCGCGCGCACGAGCGCACGCACGCGGGCATGTCCATTCAGCGCGGATGCATTTTTTATCCGCCAGCAATCACTCAGAAACTCCTACCGTCGCTGTCTCCGGGTTTTTGGCCTCATCACTCATTTCACTGTCAGCAAATCAATCCGATGAAGGGGAAAAGGCGCTGGGAGGAGAGGGCCAACGAGAAGAGGACGCTTCCGATCCTGGGGACCACACACAAACGGAGGGAAAACGGGCATTGCTTTTACATTGGCTGCACTGCATGTAGAACACGGTGGCAGCTCACGATCAGTGACGACAGTGGTGTCTTGTCGTCATACATACGTAAATGTATTGTGTGGACGGTGATCACAGTACAAAGAGTGAGTCAAGCACCTGATGCTCCCCCCAACATTGGGACCACACATTGAGATTTTCTCACCTCGGAACAGGTAGAAAGATTTCTGAAATGACTAAGGTTATTTTGATCTGGAAGATGCGTGGGGAACAGTTTTTCATTGAAGAAAGCGCCGCGTGTTCTTCTGCAGCTCGTCCATGGTGGCGAACGAGCACATTTGGGCATGTGCGAACAATCCCAGTGAGTACGAGTTTCGCACATCTTTTTATCGCACGTCCACTGCTGCACTGAGCTGCGCGGATGCGACGTAAGCGTACGTGCCAACAGCCTGAAACTCGGAGGGGACTGAAAGGACTTGATGGAGCACTCATACCGTACGCTGTTCATACACTTAGCAGGTAGTGCCTCGCGAGGTAGGAGAGCGACGTGTAACACATGCCCTCCCACTCTCTCTCGTCCATCACTCAGTCACAGAATCGGTCAGCAGAGAGTGAGATGTAAAACATGTCCGTGCTCAGGTCGACAGCTCTGAGTAGCGAGAGAGGACAGAGAAAGAGGACTTAATCAGGCGAGCACTTTATGCTTGAGCTGTGTTCTTTCGGACTACGTGGTTAGAGTGCATTATCAAGTACCCTCACTCAGAAATAATGGCTCGGAGCTTTAATCGCAAGCACATATTTTTTTTAGAAACATCCAAAACTGTTGCTTAGTCAAAGCAGCAGCTGTCATAACTCTCACAGGCTCACATTTACCAACGAGACCGTGCAGCTAACCAAGTCTCAGCTCCTCATTTCAAAGTCTTACTCAGATATTTTTTGTTCGTTCAAATGCAAAGCTGAGGGCTGCTAACAAAAGAGAGACCCATAGACCAGTTCTCCCAGATTTTTTTTTGCGTGTGTGTTTCTTGCTTCTATCAATCCGTCCTTCCCACGGCTGAGGAAGCAGTTGGCTAAAACAGATGCGTTCCAAACATTTCGGGGAAAGAAATATGCCCAATCTCGAAGTTGGAGGACTCTGGGTGCAGTGATGAATTATCGGTAGATGCGTGTGCCCGACGTACCCAACACCACGGTCTGATACACGTGGTACGAGGTGCGAGAGGAGTCAACGTTGGACGTCGACGTAGCGCGCTTGGGGATTGTTATCTAATGGCTCATGATGAAGAAGATGTGCACTTTGATGAGAAATATGGCGTAAAAAGTTCCCGGGAATCGGGAAAGATAATGTACTTCCCGGGAAATTCTGGGAAGCGTCAGCCGAACATGCTTTGAACTGGCTTTTTAAGAGCACACGCCAAGTCAACAGAGATGTCTTTAAAGACGAGAATGTAACTTTGTCACAAAGACACATGTCTTTGTCAAAGCTATCAATGGTAAGACTGGTTGCACTACCGATCACAGCCGCCAGTTGCACAGCAAAGTCGGCGCACAATGGTTAATTTAAATGTCTAAATATACTGAGGAACTTTCCCGATTTCCCCGACAAAATCAAGCGTTTTCACCCGGGGAATCGGTATTTGAAAATGTCAAATGATTTAGGTTGATTTTCCGTATTAAATAAGTATGAAGCTCACCTCAGGGTCCTGGAATTGCTAGAATTGCAATCAAAATGTCTCCAGGGTTCTGCTTAAGGGATTCTGACAGATGAGGGTCATAGGATTCTAGAGCTGAAAGCAGAGAAATCCTGGAGGTTGTCATCCTGAAAACTATCTATTATGTTATTTCATAATTGTTAGGTGAACTGCTTCTACTGGCCGCTCACCATAGCTGTTTGTCCTTCTCCCCGCCATCTCATAGAACATGGGACACCACAATGTTG